>TARA_R110002096_G_scaffold168697_1_pt1 | contig 33328 bp, 46 predicted proteins | sample TARA_R110002096 | Tara Oceans TARA_R110002096 (sample SAMEA4397295) | marine metagenome | biome: Polar Biome; feature: [DCM] deep chlorophyll maximum layer (ENVO:01000326); material: water (ENVO:00002006), including particulate matter (ENVO:01000060) such as... | depth 35 m
GGACGCACCGTCGGAGCCGGCATCGTCGCAAGTATCATCGAGTAACCCTTAAGAGCCATCCGGACCTGCCTGGCAATCATGCCGAGGCAGGTCTTCAAAGGACAGATCCATGAACGGTCAAAACATCCGCATTCGCCTAAAGGCGTTCGACCACCGCGTGCTTGACGTGTCGACGAAAGAAATCGTCTCCACAGCCAAGCGCACGGGTGCTCAGGTGCGTGGGCCAGTACCACTGCCGACGCGCATAGAAAAATTCACGGTGAACCGTTCACCTCATATCGACAAGAAAAGTCGCGAACAGTTCGAAATTCGGACACATAAGCGTCTTCTCGACATCATCGACCCTACTCCGCAGACAGTGGACGCGCTTATGAAGCTCGACCTTGCGGCCGGTGTTGATGTCGAGATCAAGCTTTAAAGCGGCGGAGGAATGAAGATGACCAGGCGTTCTGGTGTAATCGCACAAAAAGTGGGTATGACCCGTGTCTATAGTGACGCAGGTGAACACATCCCGGTAACAGTCCTGAAACTGGACAATTGCCAGGTGGTGGCTCAACGCACAACCGAGGCGAACGGCTACACAGCCCTTCAGCTTGGTGTGGGTACCCGTAAAGTCAAAAACACGCCAAAAGCTCTGCGCGGCCATTTTGCGGCTGCCAAGGTTGAGCCGAAGCGTCGTGTTGCCGAATTCCGCGTCAGCGAAGACAGTCTGGTCGATGTCGGTGCGGAAATCACTGCTGATCATTTTGTTTCCGGTCAGTATGTGGACGTTGTGGGCACTTCCATCGGTAAAGGTTTTGCCGGTGCGATAAAGCGCCACAATTTTGGCGGCATGCGTGCCTCTCACGGCGTGTCCGTCTCCCACCGCGCACATGGCTCAACCGGCCAGTGTCAGGATCCGGGCAAGGTTTTCAAAGGCAAGAAGATGGCTGGCCATCTTGGTGCTGAACGTGTGACCACCCAGAACCTTGTCGTCGTCAAGACCGACGCCGACCGGGGACTGATCCTGGTGAAGGGCTCTGTTCCTGGTGCCAAGGGTGGTTGGATCATGATTTCTGACGCTATCAAGCGCAGTCTTCCTGCTGAGGCTCCAATGCCGGCTGCCATTCGTGCATCCGCTGCCGCGCCTGCTGCTGAAGAAGCGCCTGCCGAAGCGCCAGCTGCTAGTGAAGAGAGTGCAGAATAATGAAACTCGCTGTTAAAACACTTGATGGCGCCGATGCAGGGTCTGTATCCGTGGCAGATGAAGTATTCGGCCTGGAGCCGCGTGCCGACATTCTGCACCGCATGGTCCGCTATCAACTTGCCAAGCGCCGCGCCGGCACACATGCGGTGAAGAACCGCGCCGACGTGACCGGCTCGACAAAGAAATTTGTCAAGCAGAAGGGCTCCGGCGGCGCCCGTCACGGCAATAAGAAAGCGCCTCAGTTCCGCAGTGGTGGCCGGGCCTTTGGTCCTGTCGTTCGTGACCATGCAACGGCGCTTCCCAAAAAGGTTCGGGCCCTGGCGCTGAAACATGCTTTATCGAGCAAGGCCAAAGCCTCGGAGCTGATCGTTCTGGAAGATGCAAATCTGTCGGATGCGAAAACAAAGATCCTGCTTGCCAAGCTGAAAGAGCTTGGGCTCAGCAACGCTCTGGTCATTGACGGCGCGGAAGTGAATGAAAACTTCGCACGCGCTGCCGGTAACATTGCTCAGCTTGATGTGCTGCCGGTTCAGGGCATCAATGTTTATGACATTCTGCGCCGCGATGTTCTGGTTCTGACCAAAGCCGCTCTGGGCGCTCTTGAGGAGCGATTCAAATGATCAAATTGTCAGCATATGATGTGATCGTGAGCCCGGTTATCACAGAGAAATCAACCAATGCTTCGGAGCATAATCAGGTTGTTTTCAATGTGGCGCCGACAGCAACCAAGCCGGAAATCAAATCTGCGGTTGAAAAGCTTTTTGGGGTGAAGGTCGACCACGTCAATACACTTGTACGCAAGGGTAAGACAAAGCGCTTTCGCGGTATCAAAGGTCGCCAGTCCGACGTGAAGAAAGCAATCGTCACGTTGAAAGACGGTGAGACCATCGACGTGACAACTGGCCTTTAGGCCGGGTTGCGACAAGGGAATAGGCAAGAACAATGGCATTGAAAAAGTTCAAACCGAATACACCGGGCCAGCGCCAGCTGGTGATTGTGGATCGGTCCGGCCTTTGGAAGGGCAAACCGGTCAAGAGCCTGACCGAGGGCCTTTCCAAGTCCGGTGGTCGGAACAATAGCGGTCGCATTACCTCACGCCGTCGCGGCGGCGGGCATAAGCGGACCTATCGTGTGATTGATTTCAAACGCACGAAGCTGAACGTGGAAGCCACGGTTGAGCGTTTGGAATATGATCCGAACCGGACCGCCTTCATCGCCCTGATCAAGTATTCGGATGGCGAGCAGGCTTATATCCTGGCTCCGCAGCGTCTGCAGGTTGGTGACAAGGTTATCTCCAGCGAACGGGCTGACGTAAAACCAGGCAACTCGATGCCGTTGAGCGCGATGCCGGTGGGAACGATCATCCACAATGTGGAAATGAAGCCAGGCAAGGGCGGCCAGATTGCCCGTTCCGCCGGTGCTTACGCCCAGCTTGTTGGCCGGGATTCAGATTATGCGGTTGTGCGGTTGAACTCCGGTGAGCAGCGCCGCGTTCCTGCCGCGTGTATTGCCTCTGTCGGTGCGGTTTCAAACCCGGATCACAGCAATATCAGCCTTGGTAAAGCCGGCCGTTCGCGTTGGATGGGCCGTCGTCCAAGTGTTCGTGGTGTTGCCATGAACCCGGTCGATCACCCGCATGGTGGTGGTGAAGGCCGGACCTCAGGTGGCCGTCATCCGGTAACGCCTTGGGGCAAGCCGACAAAAGGTAAAAAGACACGTCGCAACAAAGCGACTGACAAATTCATTCTGCGCTCGCGTCATGCGCGCAAAGGTCGGTAGAGGTTAATCGTGGCACGTTCTATTTGGAAAGGTCCGTTTGTCGACGGATATATGTTGAAAAAGGCCGAGAAAGCTCAGGCTTCCGGTCGCAACGACGTGATCAAGATCTGGAGCCGTCGCTCCACTGTCTTGCCGCAGTTCGTTGGTCTGACCTTTGGCGTTTACAACGGTCATAAGCACATTCCGGTGCAGGTTTCGGAAGATATGATTGGCCATAAATTTGGCGAATTTGCTCCGTCCCGCACCTATTACGGTCACGGCGCCGATAAGAAGGCGAAGAGGAAGTAACCATGGGTAAGGCAAAACGCGAACGCGTATTGAAGGACAGTGAGGCGAAAGCTGTAGTTCGCAATCTGCGCGTCAGCCCTCAGAAACTGAACCTGGTCGCTGCAACGATCCGCGGCAAGAAAGTTGAAAAGGCTCTGGCCGATCTGACTTTCTCACCCCGTCGTATCGCAAGCAGTGTGAAGGCCGGGCTGGAGTCTGCAATTGCAAACGCTGAAAACAATCATGATTTGGATGTTGATGCGCTGGTGGTTTCGGAAGCCTATGTCGGCAAGAGCATCGTCATGAAGCGCTGGCAGCCCCGCGCACGTGGCCGTGTTGGCCGCATTGTGAAGCCTTTTTCGAATTTGACAATTGTCGTGCGTGAAGTTGAGGAGACAGCTTAATGGGAAATAAAGTCAGCCCGATCGGCCTGCGCCTCGGTATCAACCGCACCTGGGATTCACGCTGGTTTGCCAACACCGGCGAATATGGTGTGTTGCTGCATGAAGACATGCGCATCCGCAAATTCCTCGAAGACGAGTTGAAACAGGCAGCGGTGTCGAAGATCGTCATCGAGCGTCCACACAAGAAATGCCGCGTCACGATTTACAGCGCCCGTCCGGGCATTGTCATCGGCAAGAAGGGCGCAGACATCGAGAAGCTTCGCAGGAAGATTGGTGCAATGACCACATCCGAAGTGCATCTCAACATTGTTGAAGTGCGCAAGCCGGAAATCGACGCCAATCTGATTGCCCAGTCGATTGCTCAGCAACTCGAGCGCCGGGCGTCTTTCCGCCGGGTGATGAAGCGTGCAGTGCAAAATGCCATGCGCCTGGGTGCTGAAGGCATCCGGATCAATTGCGGCGGACGCCTCGGCGGTGCCGAGATCGCCCGTGTTGAATGGTATCGCGAAGGTCGCGTGCCGCTTCACACTTTGCGCGCTGATATCGATTATGGCACCTACGAAGCCACTACGGCCTACGGTATCATTGGAATTAAGGTTTGGGTCTTCAAGGGCGAAATCATGGAACACGATCCCATGGCGTCCGAGCGTCGTATGAGCGAAGGTCCTGATGCAAATCGTCGTCGTTCGGCAGCCTAAGCGCTGACCGGACGCCATAGAAATAAGAAATAGGGCAGGCAACCATGCTGCAACCGAAGCGAACAAAATTCCGCAAGGCGCATAAAGGCCGTATCCACGGTATCGCCAAAGGTGGAACAGATCTGAACTTTGGTGCTTTTGGCTTGAAAGCATTGGAACCAGAGCGTATTACAGCGCGACAGATCGAAGCTGCTCGTCGTGCGATGACACGTCATATGAAGCGTGCAGGCCGTGTCTGGATCCGTATATTCCCGGATGTCCCGGTTTCCAGCAAACCTACCGAAGTCCGTATGGGTAAAGGTAAGGGTTCGCCGGACTTTTGGGCCGCTCGCGTAAAACCGGGCCGGATCATGTTTGAAATTGACGGTGTAACCCCGGAAGTTGCGCGTGAAGCGTTTCGTTTGGCGGCAGCGAAACTGCCGATCAAGACCCGTTTTGTGCAACGTATCGGCGAATAGCCGAGACTAGAGAATTTGGTGAAGGTTTGAGCCATGAAGGCAGATGATTTGGCAACGATGACCGTTGATCAGCTCGACGATGAGCTGGTGAAGCTGAAAAAAGAGCAGTTCAATCTGCGGTTTCAGCGTGCAACGGGTCAGTTGGAGAACACAGCGCGATTTCGGCAGTTACGCCGGGATATTGCGCGGATTAATACAGTAGCAGTGCAAAAACGCACAGCTGCTGCGGCAGGCTAAGGAGGCCTCGATGCCAAAACGTATTTTGCAGGGCGTCGTTGTCAGTGACAAGAGCGACAAGACAATCGTAGTTAAAGTGGAGCGTCGTTTTACGCATCCGCTTTTGAAAAAGACTGTGCGCCGGTCGAAAAAGTATAAAGCGCATGATGAGACCAATCAGCGCAAGGTCGGAGAACTGGTGTCCATTGAGGAAACCAAACCGATTTCGAAAGATAAAACCTGGATCGTTGTCGAAAACGCCTGAACCGGCGGTTTCGATTTCCCCAGGATCAAACAACTGGAACGTTCAGCAGTCGGAAATTGCTGTTCAACAACATAAAGGCAGCCAGTTATGATTCAGATGCAAACCAACCTCGAAGTGGCCGATAATTCCGGCGCACGACGTGTGCAGTGCATCAAGGTGCTTGGTGGTTCCAAGCGCAAATATGCATCGGTTGGCGACATTATTGTCGTCAGCGTGAAAGAAGCTATTCCGCGTGGCCGTGTGAAAAAGGGCGATGTGCTGAAAGCGGTTGTTGTGCGGACCCGCAAGGATCTGCGCCGCGCTGATGGCAGCGTCATCCGGTTCGACGGCAATGCAGCGGTGATCGTGAATAACAACAAGGAGCCGATCGGCACCCGTGTTTTCGGTCCGATCCCGCGCGAGTTGCGCGCCAAGAACCACATGAAGATCATCCAGCTTGCGCCAGAGGTGCTGTAATGGCTGCTAAATTGAAAAAAGGCGACCGCGTGGTCGTGCTGACAGGCAAGGATAAGGGTCGCAATGGCGAAATTATCCGGGTCATGCCCAAAGAGGGCCGCGCCATGGTCAGTGGTATCAACATGGTCAAGCGCCATCAGCGCCAGAGCGCTGATGCTGAAGGCGGTATCGTGAACAAGGAAGCCGCTATCCAATTGTCCAATCTGGCATTGGAAGATCCCAAGGATGGCAAGCCGACCCGGGTTGGTTTCAAGGTAAATGACGAAGGCAAGAAGGTTCGCTTTGCGAAGCGTTCCGGAGAAATGATCGATGGCTGATGTTGCAGTGCAAGCCCGGCTTAAAGGGCAGTATGAAGAGGTTATTCGCGCCAAACTGATCGAAGAGTTTGGTTACAAGAACCCGATGCAGGTTCCGGCCCTCGACAAGGTTGTGATCAATATGGGCATCGGCGAAGGAGTTGGTGACCAGAAGAAGGTGAAGGCAGCTGCCGAAGACCTGACGCTGATCGCAGGTCAGCGTGCAGTCATTACGACAGCGCGTAAATCGATTGCCGGCTTCAAGGTGCGCGATGGAATGGCACTTGGTGCGAAGGTCACCCTTCGCAAGACCAGAATGTATGAATTTGTGGATCGTCTGGTGACGATTGCATTGCCACGCGTTCGTGACTTTCGTGGTCTGAACCCGAAGAGCTTTGATGGCAATGGCAATTTCGCCATGGGCATCAAGGAACATATCGTGTTCCCCGAAATCGAATACGACAAGGTTGAACAGGTCTGGGGCATGGACGTGATTGTCTGCACAACCGCAGACAATGATGATGAAGCACGGGCATTGCTCAAAGCATTGAACTTTCCGTTCCGTAAGTAACGGATCCGGAAACGAGTCGCTAAGGACTAGGACGCATGGCTAAAAAAAGCGCTGTTGAAAAGAATAATGATCGCCGCAAATTGGTGGTTAAGTATGCTGCAAAGCGTGCTGCCCTGAAGGCGAAGACACGGGATCAAAGTGTTCCTGCCGAGGAACGCTTCCTGGCTCAGCTGGAACTGGCTGAACTACCCCGGAATTCGTCGAAAACACGTGTGCGGAACCGGTGTGAAGTTTCCGGACGTCCACGCGGTTTTTATCGTAAATTGAGAATGTCGCGTATTGCGCTGCGTGAACTTGGTTCCGCCGGCAAAGTGCCTGGCCTCGTCAAGTCCAGCTGGTAAGGAGAAACAGTCATGTCAATGTCTGATCCACTCGGCGATATGCTGACACGTATCCGCAATGCTCTGATGCGCGGCAAGAGCTCATGCTCGACACCGGCATCCAAGTTGCGCGCCCGCGTTCTGGATGTACTCCAGTCCGAAGGTTACATTCGCGGATATAGTGAAGTTGAGTATGAAAAGGGCAAGTCGGAATTTCAGATCGAACTGAAATATTTTGACGGCGATCCCGTGATTCAGAAAATCGAGCGGGTGTCGAAACCTGGCCGTCGTGTTTACGCCGGTGCAGACGGTATTCCGCGTGTAGCCAATGGGCTGGGTGTTTCGATTGTGTCCACGCCACGCGGCGTGATGGCAGATCACGAAGCACGGACCCAGAATATTGGCGGTGAGGTATTGTGCCGCGTCTTCTAAGACGTGTGCATGGTCGTGAAGTTTAACGAGAATTGGACAGGTAAGTCAGATGTCTCGGATTGGTAAAAAAGCAGTGGCGGTTCCTTCGGGAGTATCAGCCACGATCGATGGCCAGCAGGTCAATGTCAAAGGCCCCAAGGGTGAATTGTCAGCCGTTCTGGTTGATAAGGTTCTCGCATCCATGGGCGATGGCGGCATTGAAGTGAAGCCGGTTGATGGGTCGAATGAGGCGCGTGCCATGTGGGGCATGTCCCGCACCATCGTGGAAAATCTGGTTCTCGGTGTCACCGAGGGCTTCAAAAAAGATCTGCAGATCAATGGGGTTGGTTATCGTGCCGCCGTTCAGGGCAAGAACCTGCAACTGGCGCTGGGTTTCAGCCACGAGGTTCTGTACGAAATTCCGGAAGGCATTCAGATTGCGTGTGCCAAGCCGACGGAAATCTCTGTATCCGGTATCGACAAACAGAAAGTCGGTCAGGTTGCAGCTGAAATTCGCAAATATCGTCCGCCCGAGCCCTATAAGGGCAAAGGCGTTAAATATGCGGACGAATACATCTTCCGCAAAGAAGGCAAGAAGAAGTAACGGCTGATATCATGGCAAAGAATTTGACACTTTTCGAACGTCGTCGCGCCCGTGTTCGCCGTTCGCTTCACAAGACATCAACCGGTCGCCCGCGTTTGAGCGTGCACCGGTCGTCGAAAAACATCTATGCGCAGATCATTGATGATGTCGCAGGCAAAACACTTGCTGCTGCGTCCTCATTGGACAAGGAATTGCGTTCAGATCTGAAAACAGGCGCTGACAGGGACGCAGCTACGGCCGTTGGCAAGCTGGTTGCGGAACGTGCGGTTAACGCTGGCGTCAAGCAGGTCGTGTTTGACCGTGGCGGCTTTATCTATCATGGCCGTGTCAAGGCGCTTGGTGATGCTGCCCGCGAAGGCGGCTTGGAATTCTAGGTTCGTTTGCAACCTGGTCGATACTAATTGGGACAAGGTCCCATAAAATTGGAAAGAGTGAACATGGCTGGCAGAGATCGTGAAGAGCGCGACAGCGAATTCGTCGATAAGCTTGTACACATCAACCGTGTGGCAAAAGTGGTCAAGGGTGGCCGCCGATTCGGTTTTGCAGCCCTGGTTGTTGTTGGTGACCAGAAGGGCCGTGTCGGCTTTGGTCATGGCAAGGCCCGTGAGGTTCCTGAAGCGATTCGCAAGGCAACTGAAGCTGCCAAACGCGGCATGATCCGTGTGCCGCTGCGTGAAGGCCGGACGTTGCATCACGATGCTTCAGGGCGCCACGGCGCCGGACGTGTGACCATGCGCTCGGCACCTGCGGGTACCGGAATTATCGCTGGTGGTCCAATGCGCGCAATTTTTGAAACGCTGGGCGTTCAGGATGTGGTTGCCAAATCTGTCGGCACATCAAATCCCTACAATATGATCCGCGCCACGTTCGAAGCGCTGAAAAACGAGAACAGCCCACGCAGTGTGGCCTCTCGCCGTGGTATTAAAGTGTCAACGTTGCAGTCACGCCGGACCCCGGCTGAGGGCGGCGAGGTCGCAGAAGCATAAGCGTTGATTCGCTGTTGTTTTTCAAAGAATTGAGTGGAGGCCAACATGGCTGATAGCAAGAAAAATACTGTTACAGTTGTGCAGACGGGAAGCCCATTGCGCCGCCCGCAGGAACAGCGCGCAACACTGGTCGGCCTGGGGCTGAACAAGATGCAGCGCAGCGCCACACTGGAAGATACGCCTGCCGTTCGCGGCATGATCCGCAAGGTCAGTCACCTGGTGCGTGTGGTCGAATAGACCGGCCACTGAGAAAACTTTCATCATGGCTGCCTTGAAATTGGCGGTCGTAACCGCGATATTTGGCTCTATGACCGCGCTACTTTCGCGGCAAGTCTGGAATTGAAACAATGAAACTCAATGAACTTCAGGACAATGATGGTGCTGTAAAGGACCGGATGCGCGTTTCACGCGGGATCGGGTCCGGCAAGGGCAAGACCGGCGGACGTGGCGTCAAGGGCCAGAAGTCCCGCAGTGGCGTGTCCATAAAGGGATTTGAGGGTGGCCAGATGCCGCTTCACCGCCGCCTGCCAAAGCGCGGTTTCAACAATATTTTTGCCAAGAAGTTCACGGAAGTGTCTTTGGGCCGGCTGCAGAGCGCGATTGATGCGGGCAAGCTGGACGCTGGCAAAACGGTTGATGTCGATGCCCTGATCGCGGCTGGCGTTGTGCGCCAGTCGAAAGACGGTTTTCGGCTTGTCGGTGGCGGCGAACTGAAAAGCAAGATTTCACTTGCTGTTGCAGGCGGTTCAAAACCGGCTCTTGCTGCGGTGGAAAAAGTTGGCGGGTCTGTGGCGATTGTTAAAACCGGACCTGACGCCCAGGAAGCAGGCAGCGACGCCTGATTAGATCCCGTTTGGAAGCCAGGCCAGAGGCAACGTATTCTTCCGTCGCCAGCCGGGTTTCAGCAAGCCGGTGTGGAGAGAAATAAATGGCTTCTGCAGCTGAACAACTAGCGTCCAATATCAATTTTGGCGCTTTTTCAAAAGCGACCGAGCTCAAAAAGCGCATCTGGTTCACACTGGGTGCGCTGCTTGTTTATCGGCTCGGAACTTATATCCCATTGCCCGGCATCAACCCCGATGCGTTTGCGCTGGCCTTCGGTCAGGCGCAGCAGGGTGTTATCGGCCTGTTCAACATGTTCTCCGGTGGTGCAGTTGAGCGCATGGCGATCTTCGCGCTTGGGATCATGCCTTATATTTCCGCCTCGATTATCATCCAGTTGATGACCACAGTGGTTCCCACTCTGGAACAACTGAAGAAAGAGGGTGAACAGGGCCGCAAGAAGATCAATCAGTACACGCGTTACGGTACTGTTTTGCTGGCAGTGCTGCAATCCTACGGTATTGCGGCAGGTCTGGAAGGGGGCACAAACATAGTCTCCGATCCGGGCTGGTTCTTCAAACTGTCAACCATCATCTCGCTGACCGGTGGAACAATGTTCCTGATGTGGCTCGGCGAACAGATCACCGCCCGTGGCATCGGCAACGGCATTTCGCTGATTATCTTTGCCGGAATCGTCGCCGGTCTGCCGGGGGCCATTGCCGGAACTCTGGAACTTGGCCGGCAGGGTGCGATGTCGACCCTGCTGATTCTCACCCTTGTCGTTCTGGCGATTGGCACAATCATGTTGATTGTCTTCGTTGAGCGGGCTCAACGCAGATTGCTGATCCAGTATCCCAAGCGCCAGATGGGCAATCGGATGTTCCAGGGCGATTCTTCGCACTTGCCGCTGAAGTTGAACACAGCCGGTGTGATTCCGACAATCTTTGCGTCTTCGCTGCTGCTGCTGCCGACTACGATGGCAACCTTTGCCAGTGGCACCGGTCCGGAATGGCTGAATGTTGTCGCCGCATGGCTGGGTCACGGTCAGCCGCTCTACATGCTGCTTTTCGCATCAATGATCGTATTTTTCTGTTTCTTCTATACTGCGATTGTTTTCAATCCGGCAGATACGGCCGACAATCTGAAACGCCATGGCGGGTTCATTCCCGGCATTCGTCCAGGCGAGCGCACCGCGACCTATATCGATTATGTGCTGACACGCATTACCGTCGTTGGTGCCATATTCCTGGTGGTCGTCAGTTTGCTGCCTGAATTTCTGATTTCCGCAACCGGTGTTCCGTTCTACCTTGGTGGCACTTCCCTTTTGATCGTGGTCAGCGTAACCATGGATACAGTTTCTCAGGTGCAGGGCCATCTTCTGGCGCATCAATATGAGGGGCTTGTCAAAAAGTCGAAGTTGCGCGGGGGGAAACGTAGATGAGGTTGATATTGCTGGGGCCTCCAGGGGCAGGTAAGGGGACCCAGGCGAAGTTCTTGACGGAACGGCATGGTATTGCCCAGCTGTCTACCGGGGATATGCTCAGAGCGGCAGTCGCGGCACAATCGGCAATTGGTCTTCAGGCCAAAGAAGTCATGGACCGGGGCGATCTGGTCTCTGATGATGTGGTTGTCAGAATCGTGTCAGAACGGGTGGATCAGCCGGATTGCGCGAAGGGGTTCATTCTTGATGGGTTTCCCCGCACCGTGGCTCAGGCAGAGGCGCTTGACCAGATGCTGGAGCGCAAGGATCTGAAACTTGATGCGGTGATCGAACTTGCCGTTGACGAAGAAATTCTTCTCGATCGTATCATCAAACGGGCCGAGGAAACGGAAGGGGGTCCGCGCGCGGATGACAATGCGGATGCACTTGCAAAACGCCTGTCAGTCTATCGTGAGCAGACCCAGCCATTGATTGATTATTACCGCGGAACCGGGCTGTTGCGCTCGGTTGACGGGATGCAATCGATGGGTGAAGTGAGGTCGTCCGTCGAGACGACCTTGAAAGAGGTGGCCTAGCGGACCATCTGTATGGAATTGGCGGTTGACGAGTCGGCTACAACTCCTATAGATACCCGCAAACACATGGAATGACTGACCACATTGGGGCCGGGAGAATCCGGGGCCGAGGTGGTCATGTTTGTTCTGATGGATGCAGATTTACTTCATCGGCGTTAGTGCTGGTGATCTACCAAGGAGAGACGGTTTTGGCACGTATTGCTGGCGTCAACATTCCGACCAACAAACGCGTGGTCATTGCCCTGCAGTATATTCACGGCATTGGTGCCGCGAAAGCTCAGGAAATTACGACCAAGGTCAATATTCCGGCGGAACGCCGGGTCAACGAGCTGTCCGATTCGGAAGTGTTGCAGATTCGCGAAGCCATTGACCAGGATTATCTGGTTGAAGGTGATCTGCGCCGAGAGCGGGCAATGAACATCAAACGTCTGATGGATCTGGGCTGCTATCGCGGTCTGCGCCATCGGCGTGGCTTGCCGACACGTGGGCAACGCACCCACACCAATGCCCGTACCCGCAAGGGTCCGGCACGGGCGATTGCCGGCAAGAAGAAATAATCAACAACTGACATTCCCCGGATTGTTCGGTGGAGCCGCTGGCTTGACGGCGGTGCTGAGATCGAAAGGACTATACAATGGCAAAAGAAGCCTCCCGCGTGCGTCGCCGCGAGAAAAAGAATATCATTTCTGGCGTGGCTCACATTAATTCCACGTTCAACAATACCATGATTACCATTACCGACGCCCAGGGCAACACGATTGCGTGGTCCTCCGCCGGCACAATGGGTTTCAAGGGGTCCCGTAAATCGACCCCTTACGCTGCACAGGTTGCCAGTGAAGACGCCGCAAAAAAGGCGCAGGAACATGGCATGAAGACATTGGAAGTTGAAGTTCGTGGACCCGGTTCAGGCCGTGAATCTGCGTTGCGTGCGCTGCAGGCTGCAGGCTTTACGGTCACAACCATCCGGGATGTAACGTCCATTCCGCATAATGGTTGCCGTCCTCCGAAACGGCGTCGCGTTTAGGTTTATCAGAGTTTTGACTGCAGGGCATTTCCCTGCAGTCTTTTGGCGTTTTCAGGATGGCCTGCCCACATTTCCAAGATCCGGGCCTGGTCCTGTAACCGAGAAACGAATTTGCCGGATTTAATCCACTGACAGGGATTGAGTTTCCGGCGCTGAACAAAGCCTTTGAATAGGCCGAGAAAGGATTAGCACATGATCCAGAAAAATTGGCAGGAACTGATCAAGCCAACCAAGCTTGAGGTAAAGCCGGGCGATGAGCCGAACCGGATTGCAACGATTGTCGCTGAGCCGCTGGAACGCGGATTCGGCATGACACTTGGCAATGCGCTGCGCCGCATTCTGCTGTCATCGCTGCAGGGTGCTGCAGTGACAGCGGTCCAGATTGATGGCGTGCTTCACGAATTTTCCTCCATTCCTGGCGTCCGTGAGGACGTGACTGATATCGTGCTCAATGTGAAAGCGATTGCAGTCAAGATGGAAGGCGATGGCCCGAAACGCATGACCGTGCGCAAGCAGGGTCCGGGTGCCGTCACCGCAGCCGATATCCAGACTGTTGGAGATGTTGAAATTCTCAACCCCGATTTGGTGCTGTGCACATTGGATGAAGGCGCGGAAATGCGCATTGAATTCACTGTCAATACCGGCAAGGGCTATATATCAGCTGAACGCAACCGTCCGGAAGATGCACCGATTGGCCTCATTCCGGTCGACAGCCTGTATTCGCCGGTCCGCAAAGTGTCCTACAAGGTGGAAAACACCCGTGAGGGCCAGGTGCTGGATTATGACAAGCTGCTGATGACGGTCGAAACCGATGGTTCGATTTCTCCAGAAGATTCGGTCGCTTTTGCCGCCCGTATTCTGCAGGATCAACTGTCGATCTTCGTGAACTTCGAAGAGCCTCAGAAAGAGGTTGTCGAAGATCAGGCTCCTGAACTGGCATTCAATCCGGCGCTGCTGAAGAAGGTGGACGAATTGGAATTGTCGGTACGTTCGGCAAACTGCCTGAAGAACGACAACATTGTCTATATTGGCGATCTGATCCAGAAAACCGAAAGCGAAATGCTGCGCACACCGAATTTTGGTCGCAAGTCGCTGAACGAGATCAAGGAAGTTCTGGCCGGCATGGGCCTCCATCTTGGCATGGAAGTCGAAAACTGGCCGCCGGAAAATATCGATGATCTGGCGAAGCGTTTCGAAGATCAGTATTGAGCAACAGATGCGGTGCAAGCCGCTTAATTTGAGAAAGCCCCCGGATACACCGTGGATATCCACACCGTCCGGGGCATCATAGAAAGAGGAGAGGGCCATGCGCCACCGCAAATCAGGCCGCAAGCTCAACCGAACATCCAGCCACCGTAAGGCGATGTTTGCGAATATGTCGGCGTCGCTCATTACCCATGAGCAGATTGTTACGACACTGCCAAAGGCGAAAGAATTGCGCCCGGTTGTCGAAAAGCTGATCACATTGGCGAAACGCGGTGACCTGCATGCCCGTCGTCAGGCGATTTCGCAGATTCGCGATATTGCAGCAGTAGGCAAATTGTTTGATACGCTTGCCGCGCGCTACAAGGACCGTCAGGGCGGCTACACACGGGTGTTGAAAGCCGGGTTCCGTTTTGGCGATAATGCTCCGGTTGGCGTCATCGAACTGGTTGACCGCGATGTCGAAGCAAAAGGTGCTGCCGATCATGCGCGTACCGAAAGCGAAGAAGCTGCCGAACCTGTCGCAGCCTGATCTGGCGAAATGCTGGGCTGATCCTCGACGGTTTCGGGACATTCTGGCGACCGAGTAATTGCCGGAATGTGTTCTACTTGCACTCCGGAAAAACATCAAAAACCGAAGCCGCTCAACGCAGGTTCGGAAGCCGTATTTGATTACGGCAAAACTGTGTAAAGGCGGCCTTCGTGCCGCCTTTTTCTTTGCCTTGTCTGTACCCAGAGCACATCATTCACAACACTTGATCTACAATTGGGAAATCAGAATGTCTTTTCTTCATCGCTTGACCGGCCCGGTCCGGATTTTTGCAGCCACTTGTCTTATCGCCCTTGCAGCAGCACAGCCTGCTACCGCGCAGCGCGTGCCGGACAACCAGGAACAGATGCGGTTCAGCTTTTCCCCCATCGTCAAGCGGGTCGCGCCGGCAGTGGTGAATGTTTACGCCACGCGCATGGTCAGCCAGCGGCCGCAAACGCCCTTCCGCAATGATCCTTTTTTTCGACGTTTCTTTGGTGACCAGGTCCCGGGCTCACGCCCTCAACGCAGCCGGCAGACCAGTTCGCTGGGTTCAGGCGTCATCGTCGATCCAAGCGGTATCGTGGTCACCGCAAATCACGTCATCAAGGATGCCAGCAGCATCAAGGTAGTGCTTGCTGACAAGCGTGAATTTGAAGCCGAAATAGTCTTGAAGGATGAACGCACCGATCTTGCCATTTTGCGCATCGATCTTGATGGCCGTCGCGAGATATTTCCCTATCTGGAATTTGCCGACAGTGACGCGCTGGAGGTTGGCGATCTTGTGCTGGCCATCGGAAATCCCTTCGGCGTCGGCCAGACCGTGACCAGCGGCATTGTCTCGGCACTGGCACGCACCAGGGTCGGCGTGACGGATTATCAGTTCTTCATTCAGACAGATGCGGCCATCAATCCGGGAAATTCCGGCGGTGCACTGGTGGATACCAGAGGTGATCTGGTCGGTATCAATACAGCAATTTTCTCGCGTTCCGGGGGATCAAACGGTGTTGGTTTTGCGATTCCCGCCAACATGGTCAGTGTTGTTGTGGCAGCCTCTGACATGGGCGATATCGTCCAGCGACCCTGGCTGGGCGCGACGTTCCAGCCGGTCTCATCGGATATTGCCGACAGCCTTGGCCTCGACCGCCCGCGCGGTGCACTGGTTACCGGTGTGGAGAAAGACGGTCCCTTTGACCTGGCCGGAATTCGCGTCGGCGATCTGGTGGTGCGCATGGAGGGGAACCGGTTGGAAGACCCGGATGAATTGGGATACCGGTTGGCAACAAGGCGGCTTGGCGATGAGGTCTCATTCCTGGTGCGCCGCGGCAAGAAACGGATGCGTATATCGCTAAACATGCAGCCACCACCCGAGACAGTGCCGCGGGATGAGCAGTTGCTGACCGGCAGATCGCCTCTGGCCGGTGCGACCATTGCCAATCTGTCGCCAGCCTTGGCGCAGGAAATCGGCGCACTTAAAAACTCCGGTGTGGTCATTTTATCGGTCGAGCCGGGCTCGCCGGCTGCGCGGTACAGATTCCGCCCAGGTGACATGATTCTCGAACTGAACGGCCGTGACATGGATGATACGGAACAGCTGGCCAGGCGGATTGATCGTGGCAACAATATCTGGCGTTTCAAACTGGACCGCGCTGGCAGAATCATCCGATTCGCAGTTGGTGGTTAGACCGTGCCATCGCTGTTCGATGCAGCCAATATGGGCGCAGATGCGCCCCGGCCACTGGCTGACCGGCTGAGACCGGCTGCGCTGGCAGATGTGGTCGGGCAGGATCATATCGTCGGCGCAGAAGGAACACTGACGCGCATGCTGCGCAGCGGTCGTGTCGGCTCTCTGGTGTTCTGGGGCCCTCCCGGTACCGGGAAAACCACAGTTGCCAGATTGCTTGCAAATGAAACCGATCTTCACTTTGAGCAATTGTCGGCGATTTTTTCAGGTGTGGCGGATTTGAAGAAAATCTTCGAGACCGCACGCCACCGGCGCAGCACCGGGCAGGGCACGCTGCTGTTTGTTGACGAGATCCACCGCTTCAACCGGGCACAACAGGACGCCTTTTTACCGGTGATGGAAGACGGCACGGTCACGCTGGTAGGTGCGACCACCGAAAATCCGTCATTCGAGCTGAATTCAGCGGTGTTGTCACGTGCTCAGGTGCTGGTGTTCAAAGCGCTTGATGACACCTCTATCGGCGCGATGTTGACCCGTGCCGAAGCGTTTATGGAGCACAAACTGCCACTGGATTCTGAAGCCAGGTCTTCACTCATCCGGATGGCAGATGGTGATGGACGGGCGGCGCTGAGCCTTGCTGAAGAGGTCTGGCGCGCGGCCGGCAAGGACGAGTTGTTTGATGCGGCGATGTTGCAGACCGTGTTGCAGCGGCGGGCACCGATCTACGACAAGAGTGAAGACGGGCATTACAATCTCATATCCGCGCTGCACAAATCGGTGCGCGGCTCTGACCCGCAGGCGTCGCTGTATTATCTGTGCCGCATGCTGGATGCTGGTGAGGACCCGCTCTATCTGGCGCGCCGGCTGGTGCGCATGGCATCGGAAGATATCGGGCTGGCCGACCCGCAAGCGCTGACACAATGTATCGCAGCGCGGGATTCTTTCGAGTTTCTAGGCAGTCCGGAAGGCGAGTTGGCGCTGGCTCAGGCCGTGGTGTATCTTGCCACGGCGCCCAAATCCAATGCGCTCTACACCGCTTACAAACAGGCCATGAATGCGGCCAGGTCCAATGGCTCGTTGATGCCGCCGAAACAGATTCTGAATGCACCGACCAAACTGATGAAACAGGAAGGCTATGGCGGCGGCTATCTTTATGATCACGATCAGCCGGAAGCCTTTTCCGGACAGCGCTACCTGCCCGATGAACTTGGTGATGCGCAGTTTTATCATCCCGTCCCGCGCGGATTTGAACGTGACCTTCAAAAACGGCTGGACTACTGGGACAAACTGCGGCAGGACCGCACTCGACACCTAAAGAATGAGGACTGAATGAACCGGTTTGACAGGTTTTTGGCGATCGACTGGTCCGGCGCCATGGGCGAGCGGCAACGTGGCATTCAGATCGCCTATCTCGACATTGAGGCGGGTACGGGCCCTGTTCTCATGCGTCTGCCGGACGCCAAGAACTGGGGCCGGGTTGTCATCAAGAATCTCTTGATGAAACTGGCGCGGGCGGATCGACGGACCCTTGTCGGCCTGGATTTCTGTTTTTCGGTGCCGTGGCCGGAAGAGGGCCCGCTGCCGCAAGGCGAAGCGCCACTGGACAGGGTGGAAGACCTGTGGGAGGTGGTCGAAAATATCTGTTCCGGCGAGGCGCATTACTACGCAGGCCCAGCCATTCGCAATCTGGATTCAGCGTTCGCGCCTTATATTCTGTGTGACCGGTACCGGGGTGACGAGTTTCGCTTTGACCGGTTTCGCGAAACCGAAAGTCAGTTGTCGCCAAAGCCGGCCAGCATATATCACTGTATGGGCGCCAAGCAGGTCGGACCCGGTTCATTTGCCGGTATGAGAATGTTTCACGCATTACGCGGGATCAATGACAGCCGCATTGCCATCTGGCCGTTTGACCCGATCGAGGATGCCAATGTGGTTCTGTGCGAAATGTATCCCAGCCTGTTTTATCAGATGGCTGGTTTGAAACGCGCTTATGATCACGAAACCATACAGAATACGCTGGCTTATTTTCACTCCGGCAGCCCTCCGCGGATGAGTATCCAGGACGAGGCTGATGCGGTGATTTCTGTCGCGGCATTGCGCGCCCTGTCGGCAGACCCGACCCTGTTTTCATATCCGCAGGGTGTTGCCGCTGCGCAAAGGGAAGGCTGGATTTTCGGCCTTGCACCTTCATGACCGGATTGCTGGCTGTTGCTGTTGGGGGTGCATTGGGAGCCAGTTTGCGATTTGGATCGGGCCTGCTGATCCTGCGCCTGGCCGGGGGTGCCTATCCTCTGGGAACGCTGTTTGTAAACGTGGTCGGGTCATTTCTGATGGGGTTGGCGGCCGGTCATTTCGTGCTGAAAGGCGGCTCTGATGAATTGCGTCTGTTTGTGATGACGGGACTACTGGGCGGTTTCACTACCTTCTCCGCATTCTCGCTGGAGTCGCTTATGCTATGGCAACGTGGCGAGGGTGGTGTTGCAGCGCTTTATGTTGCCGGCCAGGTGGCGCTGTGTCTGGCCGCCATCATTGCCGGAGCAAAGCTGATAAGGGCATTTGCATGAACGCCGTTCAAATGATGAAAGTGGATGCGGATGAAGCCGATATGCGGATTGACCGCTGGTTCAAGGCGCATTTTCCTGGCCTCGGCTTCGGCCAATTGCAGAAACTTCTGCGCTCCGGGCAGATTCGGGTAGAAGGCGGCCGGGTCAAGACGTCCACACGGCTTCTGGCCGGCCAGATGATCCGCGTTCCGCCGATAACAGGTGCTGCAGCACCCGATCAGGCATTGGGTCAGTCAAAAGCGGCCTGGCGTGAAGACGATGCCACATTTCTGCGCTCGCTCATCCTGCATGACGACAAACATGTCATGGTTCTGAACAAGCCTTTTGGGCTGGCGGTTCAGGGCGGTTCCGGTATCAACCGGCATGTCGATGGGATGCTGGAAGCGTTCCGCGACCGCAAGGGGCAGAAACCGCGTCTTGTCCACCGGCTCGACCGGGACACAACTGGCGTCATGCTGATTGCCAAGACACGCAGCGCTGCAAAGGCGATGGCTGAATCGTTCCGCCACCGCGATACGCGAAAAACCTATTGGGCTGTGGTCAAAGGCGTGCCGCGGCCGAATGAAGGGCGGATTTCAACTCATCTTCTCAAAGAATCGACCGATGATGGAGATCGCATGCGGATCGCGCGTCATGGCGAGCCGGATGCTGACCACGCAGTGACCAATTACCGGGTTATCGAAAAAGCCGGAGACCGGTTGTCCTGGCTGGAACTGAAGCCGGTTACCGGGCGAACCCATCAGTTGCGGATACACACCCAGTATATCGGGACTCCAATCATCGGTGACCCAAAATATTTCGATATCGAAAACTGGGAACTGCCCAACGGCATTCAAAAGAGGCTGCATCTGCATGCCCAGCGCATTGTCATCCCGCATCCGGCACCACATCTTGGTATACCGGTTCTGGATATCACAGCGCCCTTGTCACCGCATATCAAGCAGACATTCAACCTGCTTGGCTTTGACGAGGAAAACGGCATGATCGATGAGGAAGAATTCTAGTCCCATGCGCCTGATATTGTTCGATTGCGATGGCACTTTGGTTGACAGTCAGCACATGATTGTAGCGGCCATGGGCAAAGCCTTCGCGGAACTTGATCTGGAGCCGCCCTCCCGTGAGCGCACCTTGGCGATCATTGGCCGTTCGTTGCATGAAGCCATGACTGATCTGACCGATGCGGATCATCCCATCGAAAAGCTGGTGATGGCCTACCGCAAGAGTTTCTTCGAGTTGCGCAGTGATCCGGATTATCACGAGCCGCTCTATGAGGGTGCCAAGGCTTGTCTCGACGCACTTGCCGCACAGGACGACGTGCTGCTGGGCCTTGCAACAGGCAAGTCGAGGCGCGGCGTCGATGCCATTTTTGAGTTGCATTCCCTGCAGGACCGGTTCGTCACCATTCAGACTTCGGATAACTCGCCGTCCAAGCCGGATCCCGCCATGGTGCAGCAGGCCTTGCAGGAAACCGGTGTGGCCGCGGCTGATACGGTCCTGATCGGCGATACCAGCTTCGATATGATGATGGCGCGAAACGCTTCAATAGAGGCACTGGGCGTGAGCTGGGGCTATCACCAGCCAGCAGCGCTGATGCAGGCCGGTGCCAGCGCAGTGTTCGATACATTTGCCGAGCTTCAGAGCCACCTGCTGAAAGATCCGAGTGGCCAGAGACCGTGACCTTATCCAATTCGGACCCGGTCAAACGGGCGCAAAAACACCTGGCTCCGGAATTGCCGAAACGCTTTTACAAGGAAGCCAGCCTTGCCGAGCGTGACGGGGCTTCTCAATTGCTGCTTGACGGGCGTCCTGCCCGTACACCGGCAAAACAGCCGCTGGCCATCACTCATGCCGCCTTTGCCGATGAACTGGTCAAGGAGTGGGCCGCCCAGAAAGAGCACATCAACCCGATGCAGATGCCGTTCACGCGGCTGGCCAATTCGGCAATTGACGGTGTCGCAAGCGCGCTGGATGCGGTGGCGCAGGACACTGCGGCCTTTGCAAAAAGCGATCTAGTGTTCTACCGCGCCGGGCAGCCGGATGATCTGGTGGCTTTGCAAAGCCAGCACTGGGACCCGGTTCTGGACTTTTTCAAGGCTCGGTATGAGACCCGGTTTTTGCTCGCTGAAGGCCTGACGTATCTGGAGCAGCCGGCAGACAGCGTGGCCCGGATTTCCGCTCTGGTGGAAAATTACAAGAAAGATCCGCTCTGTCTGGCCGGTCTTCAGGTCATGACGTCACTGACCGGGTCGGTTTTGATCGCACTGGCAGCAGCAGATGGTGCGCTGTCAGGTGATGCAGCCTGGGCAGCGGCGCATGTGGATGAAGACTGGAATATCTCGCAATGGGGCACGGACGCAGAAGCTGAGGCAAGGCGCGCCTTCCGGCGACGCGAGTTTGACGTTGCGCTTCTGGCCGCCGGCCATCTGTCAGACCAATGATTATCTTCTCGTTGTCTTGTTTTGCGTGGTAATCCTGTTCACTATTGTTGCAGGCACGATACCAGACTGGGAATTCTATGACATCTGTACTGGCTGAACTGGAAGCCCGCCGCGCCGATGCGCGGCTTGGTGGCGGCAAGCGGCGCATCGAAGCCCAGCATGCCAAGGGAAAGCTGACAGCCCGCGAGCGGCTGAAGGTCCTGCTCGATGAAGATTCATTTGAAGAATACGACATGTTCGTACAGCATCGCTGTACTGATTTCGGCATGGAAGACACCAGGATTGCCGGCGATGGCGTGGTTACTGGCTGGGGCACGATCAATGGCCGTTCGGTCTTTGTGTTTGCCAAGGATTTTACGGTTTTCGGCGGTTCGCTTTCCGAAACACATGCTCTGAAAATCAGCAAGATTCAGGATATGGCACTGAAAAACCGCACGCCGATCATCGGCCTGTTCGATGCCGGTGGGGCGCGTATTCAGGAAGGCGTGGCAGCTTTGGGCGGTTATGGCGAAGTGTTTCAGCGCAATGTATTGGCCTCCGGCGTGATTCCGCAGATTTCCGTGATCATGGGGCCATGTGCGGGTGGCGATGTCTATTCACCGGCCATGACCGATTTCATCTATATGGTGCGCGATACCAGCTACATGTTCGTGACCGGACCGGATGTGGTCAAAACGGTAACCAATGAGACAGTCACTGCCGAGCAGTTGGGCGGCGCCTCTATTCATACCACCAGATCATCGATTGCCGATGGCGCGTTCGACAATGATGTGGAAGCCCTGCTGGAAATCCGGCGGCTGGTGGATTTTCTCCCGGCCAGCAATATCTCAGGCCTACCCGAACTGACATCACAGGATGATCCGGATCGGATCGAACCATCGCTCGACACCATCATCCCCGACAGCGCCAACAAGCCCTATGATGTGAAGGAACTCATCGTCAAAACGTTGGATGACGGCGATTTCTTTGAAATTCAGGAAAAACACGCGGCCAATATCGTAATCGGTTTTGGCCGTATGGAGGGCCGCACGGTTGGCGTGGTGGCCAATCAGCCAATGGTGCTGGCGGGCGTGCTGGACAGTGATGCGAGCCGGAAGGCGGCGCGGTTTGTGCGGTTCTGCGATTGCTTCAACATTCCAATCATCACATTTGTCGATGTTCCGGGCTTTCTGCCGGGAACGGCGCAGGAATATGGCGGGCTGATCAAGCACGGTGCGAAGCTTCTGTTCGCCTATGCCGAGGCGACAGTTCCGAAAATCACGATCATCACGCGGAAAGCCTATGGCGGCGCTTATGATGTGATGGCATCAAAACATCTGCGCGGCGATGTAAACTATGCCTGGCCAAGTGCCGAAATCGCTGTGATGGGTGCCAGGGGCGCTGTGGAAATCATTTTCCGCAAGGATATCGAGAATGCCGAACGGATCGCAGAACACACCAAGGGATATGAAGAGCGCTTTCTGTCGCCTTTCGTAGCGGCTGAACGCGGTTATATTGATGATGTCATAATGCCGCACTCGACACGGCGTCGCGTCTCTCGGTCACTGCGTCTTTTACGCAACAAGCAGTTGGAAAATCCGTGGAAGAAGCACGATAACATCCCTTTGTAATCTTGAAACGATCTATCTGTTCGTCTTTATTTGTCTCTATCTGTATTTTGTGTTGAAGCTGGAGAGCCCGAACCGCGTTACCCAACAAGCCGCTCCGCATGCCATGCGATATGGTCAGCCATAAAGCTGGAAATGAAATAATAGGAATGGTCATAGCCCTCGTGTCGCCGGAGCGTCAGGGTGATGCCAGCTGAGCGGCAGGCTGCTTCCAGCGCATCCGGTTTCAGATTTTCCTCTAGAAATTCATCGGCGAGGCCCTGATCCACCAGGATTTCATCGACGTGATGGCCATCTTTAATCAGTGCAACTGCATCGGCCGACCGCCAGGCCTTGTCATCATTGCCAAGATACTTGGAAAACGCATATTTGCCCCATTCGCTGGTGGTCGGGTTGGCAATCGGCGCAAAGGCGGAAACCGAGCGATAACGGCCGGGATGTTTCAGCGCCAGTGTCAAGGCTCCATGGCCGCCCATTGAGTGGCCGAAAATGGAGTCCTTTGAGTCGCTTACAGAAAAATTCTGAGAGATAAGATGCGGCAATTCTTCGGTTATGTAGCGCTCCATATTGTAATGAGCGGCATAAGGCGGCTGTGTCGCATTCAGATAAAAGCCGGCGCCTTTGCCGAAATGGTAGACATCCTCATCGGCAATGCCGTCGCCGCGCGGGCTTGTGTCGGGGCATACGACAATCAAGCCGTGCCGGGCGGCCTCTGCGCGATATTCGCCTTTTTCCATGACATTTGCATGGCTGCAGGTGAGGCCCGATAAATAGGTCAGGGTCGGGCAGGGCCTGTCAGCTGCCTGCGGCGGCAGAAAAATCGCGAATGTCATGGTGCACTGGCAGGCGTCGCTCCAATGGCTGTAGACACGCTGGGAACCGCCGTGAGAGCGGCGTTGTTCTATCAGTTTCAACTCTGGCATACCTGTTCCCGGATCATGTGCTGTTCTTGTCAAAGCGTTCTAGTAAAGAACAACGCTGCGGATGGATTCTCCGGAATGCATCAGATCAAAACCCTTGTTGATGTCGTCCAGCGGCATGGTGTGGGTGATCATCGGATCGATCTGAATTTTGCCGTCCATATACCAGTCGACGATTTTGGGCACGTCGGTGCGGCCCCGGGCGCCGCCGAAAGCAGTTCCGCGCCAGGAGCGGCCGGTGACCAGCTGGAAGGGCCGGGTGGAGATTTCCTGACCGGAACCGGCGACGCCGATGATAATGGATTCGCCCCAGCCCTTGTGGCAGCATTCCAGTGCCTGACGCATGACATTGGTGTTGCCGATACATTCAAACGAATAATCTGCGCCGCCGCCGGTCAGATCGACCAGATAGGACACCAGATCATCGCCCGCTTCTTTGGGGTTGACGAAATGGGTCATGCCGAATTTCTCGCCCCATTCCTTCTTGCTGTTGTTGAGATCAACGCCAACAATCATGTTGGCCCCTGCGAGTCTGCAGCCCTGGATGACATTCAGGCCGATGCCGCCCAGACCGAACACTACGCAGTTTGAGCCCGGCTCGACTTTGGCGGTGTTGATGACCGCGCCAATGCCGGTGGTGACGCCGCAGCCGATGTAGCAGATTGACTCGAACGGAGCGTCCTTGCGGACCTTTGCCAAGGCGATTTCCGGCAGCACCGTGTAATTGGCAAAGGTGGATGTGCCCATATAATGCATGATTGGCTCGCCATCGATGGAAAACCGCGATGTGCCGTCCGGCATCAGACCCTGGCCCTGGGTTGTGCGGATAGACTGACAGAGATTTGTCTTCGGATGCAGGCAATATTCGCATTCGCGGCATTCCGGGGTGTACAGGGGGATGACATGATCGCCCGGCTTGAGAGATCTCACACCAGCGCCGACTTCGACAACCACACCAGCGCCTTCATGGCCTAGAATGGCAGGAAAAATGCCTTCTGGATCTTCACCTGATCGGGTAAATTCGTCGGTATGACAAATCCCGGTTGCCTTGATCTCAACCAGAACTTCGCCAGCCCTGGGTCCGCCTAGCTGAACCGTGGTGACTTCCAGTGGTTTGCCGGCCTCAAAAGCGACAGCTGCTCTTACATCCATTGTTTCTTCCTCAGCGTTTCCTTGTACCAAACTACACGGCTGGCAAGCAGGTGCAACGGTTTTGTAACCGGCGCCTGCTGTTGGCGTAAACAAGGATTGATCGGGCTTATCTGCGATCTTTCACTTGTTTCGACTCGACCCAAGTGCCATATCGGAACAACGAAATTCCCGCCTCATTTACGGAACCATTCCATGACCCACGCTGATATGCCCGCCCGATTTGAAGACGATGACGATGAGAAGTCCAAGGAAGATGGTAAGGAAAAATCGCCTTCGGTCGACAAATATCTGTTTGATGCGCGCACGGTGTTGATAACTGGTCAGGTTTCGCAGGATATGGCGCGGGATGTATCGGCGCGGCTGCTTGCTCTGGCGCAGGCTTCAGATGATCCGATCCTGGTGATTGTGTCATCACCGGGCGGCCATGTTGAATCCGGCGATATGATCCACGATATGATCCGCTTCATCAAACCGACGGTGAATATTCTGGGGACCGGCTGGGTGGCCAGTGCCGGCGCTCTGATTTATGTATCCGTGCCGAAAAAGCACCGCTTTGCCACATCCAACACCCGTTTTCTGTTGCATCAGCCATCTGGTGGTGCCGGCGGTGCGGCCAGCGACATTGAAATTCAGGCCCGGGAAATCATCAAAATGCGCGACCGCCTGAACAAGATGTTTGCTGATGCAACCGGCCAGAAAATCGAGCGGATCGAAAAAGACACCGATCGGGATTACTGGATGAGCGCCAAAGAAGCGATTGATTACGGTCTGGTCGGCAAGGTTGTTGCGTCTGCTGGCGACATTAAATAGTCAGCTTTCAATTTCGTGCTAACTGGCGAGCCGGATCAGGTATTGTGGTGCGGTGCCTTGCCGAGCCGGTAAATCCCCTTGAAACCTTCATTGGGATCAACAGGCTTGCCCTTGCGTTTGATCACAAGCTGGTCAGCTTGGGCCAGCGCAATGGCCCGGGCCCGGATCGGTTTCATCAACAGCCCCCATTGCTTTTCATCGGAACCGGCCAGGGCACGGGCAACCTGAGAGGGACAGATGGTCTTGTGTGCAGCGCAAGACGCGAGGTGTTCGAGAATTGCAGTGTCGATCCGGTTGTCCAAATCGGTCATGTGTCATTACCTGCTTCAAGGCTGTGCAGTGCGGCGCGCCGTGAAGCGGAAAAGAACTGACGTCTTATCAGCACAAGCAGCACATAGGTGGTCGTCACGATGAAAATTTGCGGGCCGAGGAACCAGCCGAGAAATCCCATGGCGAAGAAGAACGCCCGCAGACCCCGGTTGAAGTGAATTCCTGCCAGAATTGTCATTTCCGTCGCACTGAGAATGGCGGATTTTGCCAGAGCGCTCTCGCATTCGTCCCTGGCCGGAACAGCGCCGATCAGCATTGAAGCGTAGTTGAACAGACGATAGGCCCAGCCGAATTTGAAAAACGCATAAGCATAGACCAGCAGCATGCCCAGCACCTTGGTTTCCCATTCCGCCCGTGTCATTTCAATGGTGTAGGGCAACTGGCTGAACACCGCCAGAACCTCTTCGGTCGAGCTTAACAGTGCAAATGTACCGCCAATCGCAAAAATTGAAGTCGACGCGAAGAAAGCGGTGCCTTGTTGCAGACCAGCCATGATCGAGGTGTCGACAATGCGCAAGTCGCGCTTCAACATGGTCTGCATCCATTGCGCGCGCTGTTTGTCCATGGCTGCGGACAGTGACCTTTCCTTCATCCTGGAATGATCCAGAAGAAAGGAATAGACGGCCCAACTGGTGATAAACCAGAACACCGCAATGACGTCCATTGGCGCTAAGCCTGCAAATATATTCATCTGATGAAAATGCAGCCCGCAGCGTCAAAACACAAGTCGGATTGGCAGAAACCTGCATTGCAAAATTCGGCCTTGCACAATGTGTTAAAAAAGTCTAAATGCCACGCTGCATTGCAGCAATCATTGTCCCTGAAGGGCTGGTGCGAGGCTGCAGAATTGTCGTAGTCAACAGAAGATCAAAATATGTATCAACAGAATGGTGCCTCCTGTTGGGGCGCGGCCCGTTGGACTTTATGTGTTTCAGCTTGCGTGCTACTGATATTCTTCCTCGTCAGCAATTCTGAATCGGACCCCGCTTCGGCACCGGTTGCTGTCGTTGCCCAGTAGGGTCTGAATTCAATCTCCTAATTGAGTCCAGACCCTGGGCTTTTCCCGGTGGTGAGATAAATTGCAGAAAATCATTAGAACTGCTGCTGATCTCGTTACCGAAGCGGAAGCCGAAATTGTTGCCCTGACCCCAATTGATGTGAAAACACGCCTGGCCGGGGAAAACCCGCCTGTGCTGATTGATATCCGCGACGTCCGTGAATTGGTAAAATCCGGTAGGATCAAAGGTGCAGTTCACGCACCGCGCGGTATGCTGGAATTCTGGGTAGACCCGGAAAGCCCCTATCACCGCGAGGTTTTCAGCCAGAATGACAGTTTCATTCTGTTCTGTGCCTCTGGCTGGCGCTCTGCGCTTGCCACCAGAGCGTTGCAGGATATGGGGATGACCGGGCTGGCTCATATGGCTGGCGGCTTTACCGCCTGGGCTGCGGCGGAGCTGCCAATCGAGACCGAACCGTCAAAATCCTGAAAGCAGTTGAATTGCTACCGCGCCTGTCCGCTCTGACTTATGCACATCCCGGCCGGTTCTCTTCATCGCAACAGCCGTGATAGGGTACCCCGGTCAGAGATTCTCACGTCAGCAACACATGTGCTCTTCAAACCGGTAGTTGATCGCTTCATGCCACTTAATCTCATCAAATTGTGCGTTGGTGCGGAATCGCTCGAAGATCTCGAGCAGTGGATTGCGCAGCGCACCGCCCGGGCGAAACAGGCCGGTGTTGAGCCGGAACATGCCCACACAACCAGAATGATGCCGAAACGCCGCGATGAATTGCTGGATGGCGGATCGCTGTATTGGGTCATCAAGGGCAATGTGCAGGCGCGCCAGAGGCTGCTTGATGTCCGGCCCTTTACCGATTCGGCCGGGATCAGCCGGTGTGATCTGGTGATGGAACAGATTGTCAGGCCGACCCAGTGGCAGCCGAAGCGGCCATTTCAGGGATGGCGCTATTTCAGGACAGAAGACGTGCCTGCCGATCTGACAGAGGATACCCAGGCGCTGAAAGATATGCCCGATGCAATGCGCACCGAACTTCTGGAACTCGGCTTGCTTTAAAGCGTGGCGGCCATCAGGCGGTAGACAATCTGGGCGGCGGTAAAGTCCCAGGCCGGATTGCCGTCCGGTGCCAGTTCGACAACATCCAGCCCGACGCAGGTTCGGCCCTGAAGCGCGTGCTCCACCAGATGAAGCGCCTGGTAAAAACCGAGCCCGCCGGGCACCGGTGTGCCTGTGGCTGGCATCACGGACGGGTCGAGACCATCAACATCAAATGAGACATAAATATCCTGTGGAAAATCATCCGGCAGGGCAATTTGATGAATGTTGCCGGTGACCAGTGTTTCGCTGTCGACATGAAACACATTGTTGTCCCGGCGGCTCTGCATTTCCGCCCGGCACAAGGCACGGACGCCGAATTGCGCCAGACGCACGCCTTCTTCGGCCAGCAGATGCATGACAGAGGCATGAGAATGCCGGTTGCCCTGATAGGCCACGCGCAAATCCGCATGGGCATCGATCTGGACCAGCCCCAACGGGCGGCCAACGGCTTTTTGCACGCCCATCACTGCGCCATACGACAGGGAATGTTCGCCGCCCAGCACCACCGGCAGCTTGTCATTCGACACCGCGTCAAAAGTCCGTTTGCTGATAGCTTCCATCACCTGTGGCATGGGACCGCTACAATCAACCGGCTGTTGGGTGTCGATGCCAAACCGGCACGGCTCAAGAACCAACTCGCCGATCTGGCAGATGCGTTCCAACTCGTTGCTGGCTTCCAGAATAGCTTCAGGTCCCTTGAGGGTACCGGACCCGTAAGAAACCGTGCGTTCCAGCGGAACCGGAATAATTGTGAACCGGGATGTGGCCGGATCGCGTTCTGAGCCGCTCAGTTCACTGTCAAGAAAATCGCTCACGAGAGGCGCTCCAGGAAATCGCTGTAGCCAAATTGTTTGACTATACGTAACGCGTCGCTGTCGGAGTTCCAGACCGCAATTGACGGCAGCGGCACGCCGTTGAAGGTGTTTGTCTTGACCATGGAATAATGCGCCTGATCGAGAAAGGCGATGCGCGCGCCAATTTCGAACGGGAGCGCCGGCGTATAATCGCCAATGACATCGCCAGCCAGACAGGAAGGGCCGCCAATGCGGTATAGCGGGCCGGTTCCGGCCGCACGCTCACCCAGAAGAGCCGGACGATAGGGTGCCTCGATAACATCCGGCATATGACAGGTGGCGGACAAATCGCTGATCGCCAGATTCATGTCGTTTTGCGGCAGGTCGAGAATTTCACCGACCAATATACCGGCATCAAGCGCGACCGCTTCGCCAGGCTCCAGATAGATATCAAGACCATAGCGCGCACGTATCCGGCGGATGAAAGCCACCAGACCATCGCGGTCATAATCGGCCCGGGTGATGTGATGGCCACCGCCGAAATTTATCCACTTCAATTGGCCGAGCCAGAGACTGAGTTTCTTCTCAATTGCATCCCAGGTGCGTTGCAATGGCTCAAATCCCTGCTCGCAGAGCGTATGCATATGCAGACCGTCAATGCCTGCCAGCACAGCGTCGTTCAACTGGGACACCGGTGTGCCAAGCCGGGAGCAGGGGGCACAGGGATCATATTTTGCGATCTCACCTTCAGAATGCTCAGGATTGATGCGCAATCCAATCTGAACTGGTTTCCCAGAGGCTTCTATCTGCGGCAAAAACCGGGTCTTCTGGGCCGGTGAATTGAAAATGATGTGGTCTGAATAGGCAATGATGCTGTCAAAATCAGCAGGCTTGTAACCGGCAGAAAATGTCGCGACCTCACCGTGATATTTGTCGTGGGCAAGGCGCGCTTCATGAACGCCCGAAGCGCAGGTGCCGGACAGATAGCGCCCGACAAGCGGCGCCAGATCAAACATCGAAAAGGCCTTCAGTGCGAGGAAAATCCTCGCTTGGGAGCGCTCTGCAACATCCGCCAGAATCGCAAGATTGCGTTCAATCGCCACCTCATCGACGACAAAGCAGGGGCTGGGAACGCGGGACAGATCGAATCGGGCAAAGCTGCCTGGATCGCCAGCCATTGTCTGCATGATCAAAGTGTCGCCAGCCATCTTCAAAAGTCGACCGGAGCGTCCAGTTCGTGGACCTGCCAGGGCAGTCCCTGTGTGTTGAGCATCTCCATGAAGTTGTCTGGATCAAGCTGTTCCATGTTCCACACGCCAGGTTTCAGCCATATACCGGTGATGATCTGAGCAGCGCCGATCATCGCAGGCACGCCAGTGGTGTAACTCACAGCCTGGCTGCCGACTTCCGCATAACATTCTTCATGATCGCAGATATTGTAAATGTAGAAGGTCTGTTCCTTGCCGTCTTTTTCTCCGGTGACAATGTCACCGATGCAGGTTTTGCCCTTGGTCAGTTCGCCCAGGTCTGAGGGGTCCGGCAAAACAGTTTTCAGAAACTGCAGCGGGACGATTTCAACACCGTCATGCATCACCGGTTTAATTGAGGTCATGCCGATATTCTGCAGTACCGTGACATGATTGATATAGGCATCGCCAAATGTCATCCAGAAGCGGGCGCGTTCTGTCTCCGGCATATGGGTTTTCAGGCTTTCCAGCTCTTCATGATACATCAAATACATGTTGCGCGTGCCGACGCCGGGGAAATCAAACGCCACCTTGTGGGTCATGGCAGGAGAGGTGACCCATTTGCCGTTTTCCCAGTGCCTGGCATCTGCGGTGACTTCCCGAATGTTGATTTCCGGGTTGAAATTGGTGGCAAAGGCCTTGCCATTGTCGCCGCCATTGCAATCCAGCACGTCGATCTGACGGATGGTATCCAGCTTGTGCTTCTTCAGCCATGTTGCGAAGACGGAGGTCACGCCGGGATCAAAGCCGGAGCCGAGAATCGCAGTCAGCCCGGCTTTTTCAAACCGCTCGTGATAGGCCCACTGCCAATGATATTCGAATTTTGCTTCGTCTTCGGGCTCGTAATTGGCAGTGTCCAGATAGTGAATGCCTGCTTCCAGACAGGCATCCATCAATTTCAGATCCTGATAGGGCAGAGCCAGATTGACGAGCAGGTCGGCGCCGCTGCTGCGGATCAGTCCGACCACAGCAGAAACGTCCATGGCATCAACTTGCGCCGTTTCGATAGTGACGCCGGTGCGCTGTTTGACCGCGTCCGCTATGGCATCGCATTTGATTTTGCGACGGCTCGCCAGGGTGATTTTCGTGAAAATCTGCGGGTTCATCGCCATTTTGTGGACAGCAGCTGACGAGACGCCACCTGCACCAATGACCAAAGTGTTTCCGGTCAATTTCGTCATCTTGTGCCCTCCAATGCGGGATTATTCGAAATAGGTATAGCTGTTGATCGCTTCACGGTAGGTGGCGATGAGCAACTTGCGTTCGGACGACTTCAACCGCTTATCCGAGGTTGCAAGGTCCAGCAGCTTACGGAAATCGTCGACACAGTCTTTCGGATCAAACTCTACATAAGACATAACTTCGGCAATTGTATCCCCTTCGACTTCCTGCAGCAGATCGAAGTGGCCGTCCTCGCGCAATTCAATGGTGACGACATTGGTATCGCCAAACAGATTATGCAGATCGCCCAGGGTCTCCTGATAGGCGCCGACGAAAAACACGCCAAGATAATAGGGGCGCTCGTCCGTTACTTCATGCACTGGCAGCGAAGGGGAGAGGCCGTCCGCCAGAATGAATTCATCAATCTTGCCATCTGAATCGCAGGTGATATCCGACAGAATGGCGCGGCGCGTCGGCTCTTCATTCAACTGCTGCAACGGCGCGATCGGGTGAAGCTGATTGATCGCCCAGACATCGGGAAGCGACTGAAACAGTGAGAAATTGCAGTGATAGATATCGGCAAGCGCATCGAGCTGCTCATCTATCTCGGTGGAATGTTCCGCTTCATGAGCCACTAATTTAATGCGCGACATCAGATACAGGTAAATCCGCTCGGCACGGGCCATTTGCCGCAGGTTGATGACGTTGCGCAGAAACAGATTTCGCAGCTCGTTGCGGTAGAAGCTGGCATCGTTGATGCACTCCTGCAGACGTTTGGGCTCGAGATAGGTTTCAATTGCCGCCAGATCCTTGACATAATGGTAGTCGGAGGGCTCGGGTTTGCTGGGGACGCCGCTGTCGTAAAGCGTGGTTTCCAGAACATTGAAAATCAGCATCGATGATGTCGCGGAAATAGCGCGGCCGCTTTCGGTGGTCAGGGTCGGATGTTCGAGCCCCGCCTCATCCATGGCGTAACGGACTGTCTCGACCACGTTTTCGCAATATTCCATGATGGAATAGTTGATCGAGCTTTTTGAGGCTTTCTTTTCACCGGTGTAATCAACACCCAGACCGCCGCCCAGATCGAGATGGGTCAGCGGTGCGCCTTCTTTTGTCAGATCAACAAAATAGCGGCATGCCTCGACGGCGGCCCGGCGCACATCATTGACGTCGGGAATCTGGCTGCCCAGATGCGAATGCTGGAATTTCAGGCAATGCAGCAGGCCGACATCGCGCAGCCGGTCAATGACCGATACCAGCTGATCGGTATTCATGCCGAATGTCGAACGGTCGCCAGAGCTTTCTGCCCAGTCTCCGCCGATGCGGTTGAACAGTTTCACACGCACGCCCAGCAGCGGCTCCACACCCAGTTCCTGATAGGCCTCGATGACTGTTTCCAGCTCTTTGGGGCTTTCCAGAACAATCGCCGTGTTGAAGCCAAGCTTGCGTGACAGGATTGCCAGGCGGATGAATTTCATATCCTTGACGCCATTGCACATCACAAGCGCGTCCTGCTCCAGCGATTGGGCCAGGGCAATGACAAGTTCCGGCTTGGAACCTGCTTCAAGACCAAATGAATAGGGCCGGCCGAAATCAACAATCTGCCTGATGACCTGTGCCTGCTGATTGACCTTGATGGGAAACACGCCGCGATAGACGCCGCGATAGCCGGCCTGTTTTATGGCGGTCTCAAACGCGGTGTTGATGGAGCGGATTTCATTGTCAAGGAATGAACTGACCCGTAACAGCAGCGGAGCATGGATGCCGCGCTGCTCCAGATCGCGGATGATGGAGGGCAGGCTGATCGGCACCGTGTCGGGTTTCAACGGGTTTTTCAGGCCCACATCGCCGTTTTTCAGCACGGTCAGGAGATCGCGGCCCCATCGCTCAAAGCCGTAAATCGCGTGCGGCTCGGACGTGTTGCTTTCGAGGATCGAGGCCGAGGCGGTGATCGATGTCATACAGGGTTCTCACAACAGACGGGGGTGTGTCG
>TARA_R110002096_G_scaffold141081_2_pt1 | contig 33216 bp, 30 predicted proteins | sample TARA_R110002096 | Tara Oceans TARA_R110002096 (sample SAMEA4397295) | marine metagenome | biome: Polar Biome; feature: [DCM] deep chlorophyll maximum layer (ENVO:01000326); material: water (ENVO:00002006), including particulate matter (ENVO:01000060) such as... | depth 35 m
CAAAATTCACGCGGGTTGGTGATGTATCCGCCACCGATTTAGACGGCGCGGTCTGTACACATCCGTTGGCCGATATGGATGCGTATTGGGATTACGATGTGCCAATGATCGACGGTGATCATGTGACGGATGAAGCGGGGACTGGTTTTGTGCATACGGCACCAAGCCACGGTGCGGATGATTACGAGTGTTTCGTCAAACGCAACTGGTTGGATCGCATGACGCATAACGTCGGCGAGGCATCCGAATTTTTGCCGCATGTTCCGTTTTTTGCAGGGCTCGAAGTTTTTGATCGTAAGGGCAAAGAGGGCAAGGCGAATACTGCTGTTATTGCCAAACTGGTTGAGGCAGGCGGTTTGATTGCGCGCGGGCGCGTCGAACATAGCTACCCGCATTCGTGGCGCTCAAAAGCACCGATCATTTTCCGAAATACGCCGCAATGGTTCACGGCGATTGATAAGGAAATTGGTGGCAATGACACGCATGGTAAAACCATTCGCGAACGCGCATTGACCGAAATCGACAATGTGAAATGGACACCAAAAACGGGTCGTAATCGTCTGTACGCCATGATCGAATCTCGTCCTGATTGGGTGATGTCGCGTCAACGCGCATGGGGTGTTCCATTGACATGTTTCACCCGCAAAGGTGCCTTGCCGACGGATCCAGAATTTATTCTGCGCGACGCGGCTGTAAACGCGCGGATCGTAGCGGCGTTTGAAGACGAGAGCGCGGATTGTTGGTTTGTGGATGGCGCCAAAGAACGCTTCTTGGGCAACGAATATAACGCCGAAGAGTGGGATCAGGTTTACGATGTTTTGGACGTGTGGTTTGACAGTGGATCAACCCATGCATTCGTGTTGCGAGACCGCGCAGATGGTGCGGATGACGGCATTGCTGATCTGTATTTAGAGGGTACAGATCAACACCGTGGTTGGTTCCATTCGTCGTTATTACAGTCCTGTGGCACCAACGGTCGCGCGCCGTACAAAGGTGTTTTGACGCACGGATTTACTCTGGATGAGAAGGGCATGAAGATGTCCAAATCCGTGGGGAATACAATTGCACCAGAGCAGGTGATTAAACAATATGGTGCGGATATTTTACGCCTTTGGGTGGCACAGGCGGATTACACGGCTGACCTGAGAATTGGTCCGGAAATTTTGAAAGGTGTCGCGGACAGTTATCGCCGTTTGCGTAACACTATGCGGTTTATATTGGGTAACCTCAATGACTTCGATGACGCAGAGAAGGTGGATGCGGCCGATATGCCAGAGCTGGAACAGTGGGTTCTGCACCGAGTGGCCGAGCTGGATACAGTGGTGCGTGATGGGTATGCGGCATATGATTTCCAAGGTGTGTTTAGTCAGGTTTTCCATTTCGCCACGGTGGATTTAAGCAGCTTTTATTTCGACGTGCGCAAGGACGTTTTGTATTGTGATGATGTAAATGGAAATCGCCGTAAATCGGCGCGGACGGTGTTGGATATTTTGTTCCATCGCCTGACCACGTGGTTGGCACCGATGCTGTGTTTCACCATGGAAGATGTTTGGTTGGAACGCCACGCCGACGCCGACGCATCCATACATCTGGTTGATATGCCCGACACACCAAGTGCGTGGTTGAACCCAGAGTTGGCGGCGAAATGGGCGACCATTCGTAACGTGCGTCGCGCCGTGACGGGTGCAATCGAGGTCGAACGTACAGCCAAGAATATTGGCTCGTCATTAGAAGCCGCGCCGAACGTATATTTTGGTTCGACGGACGATGTGATGGACGTCGTTTTATCGGTGGATTTTGCCGATATTTGCATCACATCAGACATCAATTTGATCGGCGGCGAACCGTCTGCGCAAGGGTTCAAATTGGATGATGTCGCCGACATCGAAGTGTTGTTTATGAAAGCAGAGGGCGACAAATGTCAGCGCTGTTGGAAAGTGACTCCTGAGGTTGGAAAACAAGCCCACGAAGGATGCTGTAAACGTTGCAGTGACGCACTGGGTTGAACATTGGCACCATCCTGACGCCCTATGGGCAACTGGCCTTGTGCGAGGTGGATGGTGCAATTTTTAAATTGCGTTGGGCGGGTGAAAACACCGGCCAGCGTACCCCGATATTGAAAGAGGGGCTGTCGCAATTGGCGGCCTATTTCGCGGGCGAGTTGACAGAATTTGATCTGCCGTTGGCGCCTGACGTGGGTGAATTTGGTCGCTCTGTTTTGGATCAAATTAGTGCAATTCCATTTGGATACACCAAGACATATGGGCAGTTGGCCAAAGCATTGGGATCGGCGGCGCAGCCGGTTGGGACGGCTTGTGGTGCCAATCCTATTCCGATCATTATTCCCTGCCACCGCGTTTTGGCACAGTGCGGTTTGGGTGGATTTTCAGGCGCAGGTGGTGTGGAAACCAAGGTGAAATTATTACGGTTCGAAGGTGCGGGGTTGTTGATATGACCGCGGGTGTATTTGTGGCTGTTTTATGCGCGGCTGTGTTGCATGCATCGTGGAATGCGATCATTAAATTTGGCGAAGATAAATTTCAGGGCATGGTGCTGTTGTCTGTGGCGCACGGCGTTATTGGTTTAATTATGATTGCCATTTTCCCGATGCCTGCAAAGGGCGCGATCCCGTGGCTGGTGGCGTCTGTGGCATTTCATTTGTGGTATAAATTTTTCCTGTCCAGCGCATATGAGCGTGGGGATTTAAGCCGTGTTTACCCCATTGCACGGGGTGCAGCACCGATGTTGGTTTTGGTGATCTCGGCGTTGTTTTTGAACGATGTGATCAGCGGCAAAGAGGTTACAGGGATTGTGGCCGTGGGGATTGGGATTCTGATTTTGGCGCGGGGCGTTTTTACCAGTGGCGAAACGGTGGCATTGTTGCCGTTTGCGTTGGCGTCGGCAATTGGGACGGCAGGATATTCGATCACGGACGGTATGGGCGCGCGCGCATCGGGGGATGCGTCGGGCTATGTCGGTTGGTTGTTTTTTTTGGATGCATTTTTATTTACTGTATGGGGCATTCAACGCCGTGGCTGGGCGATTTTTCCAAGAGCAACAAAGGTATGGGCTTTGGGTTTTGTGGCCGGTTTGGCATCCGTTTTGGCGTATTGGATTGCGGTTTGGGCGATGACGATCGCGCCAATTGCCTTGGTTGCGGCCCTGCGCGAAACATCCGTTATGTTTGCGGTATTAATTGGGATTTTGTTTTTCAAAGAAAAGGCGGACTGGGGCAAATTGGTCGCCTCTGGGGTCATTATCGCAGGCGTTTTGTTTATGCGTTTTTAACCGGCACCAATTGTTGTACGATGCCAACACCCAGCAAATAGATTGATGTCAAAGCAAGCGCAGTTGTCACCACGGGGCCGGCGGTGAAGTTCGCCCACGCACTGATGCCAGCCAGTACAGTCCAAATCATTGCGATGGGCAAATTGATATTGCGCCAGCGCTCTGTTCGTACGGGATGGATGAATTTAAGGGGTGTGAACATTGACGCCGCAAGGATGATAACGAGTATTAAAATCACGTAGAAATTTGGTTCTGTTGCGAAGATTACAAGGGCAAACATATTCCAGCATCCGGGAAAGCCAGAAAACGAATTATCCTTCGTTTTCATGCGCGTATCCGCGAAATACAGCGCCGATGTAAAGGTGATTACGATGATTGCTACCCAGCCTGTCCAGCCGTTGAACAAGCCAGATGTGAACAGTGCGTAGGCGGGAATAAAGACGTAAGTGAGGTAGTCGATTATCAAATCCAGCAGGACGCCATCGTATTCAGGGGCATTGGTTTTGACATTATATTTGCGCGCCAATGGGCCGTCAATTCCGTCAACAAAAAAGGCAACGACAAGCCAAAGAAACATCATATCCCATTTGGCGTCCACGGCAGCCAGCATTGCCAACATGGCAAGGACGGCGCCTGTGGCGGTGAGGTAATGGACGAGCAGTGCGTTGATACGTTTTGTCATTTTATCGTCTTATATGAAGTTTTGAAAAACTCAACAGTTGGGTTCGTTTTTGTAAGTTATTCCGAAACATGACGCGGGTCACTACTGGGGTCGTTCGATGCTTTTATACCATCACTGTTTCATGGCTTGGGCTATGCCTTGGGATGTGCCTTCTTATACACATCCATCAGGCGCGATTGATCGACGGCGGTGTAGGCTTGGGTTGAGGTGAGGGAAGCGTGCCCCAACAGTTCTTGGATTGTGCGCAAATCGCCGCCAGCCTCTAGCAGATGTGTGGCGAAGGAATGGCGCATGGCGTGCGGCGTGGCGGTGGAGGGCAGGCCCAGTTGCATGCGCGATTGTTCCATGACTTTTTGGATCAGGCGTGGGTTCAGGGGGCCGCCACGGATACCTTTGAATAATGCATCGTTCGGATCAAACGGATGTGGGCAGGATTTTAGATAGGCGTCCACAGCGGCGCGGGCGGCGGGCAGGACGGGAACCATGCGCTCTTTGCCGCCTTTGCCCAGAATTTTAAGGACTTCGGGCAATGGAGTGTCTTTGTATTTCAGGGATAATGCCTCGGATATGCGCAAGCCGCATCCGTATAGCATGGTGATGACGGCGGCATCGCGTGCGCCAACCCAACCCTGTGTCGATTGAAACTCAACTTGGGCGATCAAATCCCTGGCCGCTGTTCTTGCGACGGGACGGGGCAGGGGTTTTTCGAATTTGGGCGCGCGGGTGGACAGGACGGCAGTGGTTGGTGTGCCGTTCGTTTCGCCAAGGTATCGGTAGAATGTTTTTACGGCTGAAAGGGCGCGGGCAAGGGATCGCGGCGACAGACCTGCACGGCGCGTATGCGCCATCCACGAGCGCATATCGCGGACGTCGACCCGCGCCAGCATGGTTTTGGATGTTGCGGCGCCAATGTGATCGGACATGAAATGTAGGAATGATGTGACGTCCTGACGATAGGCATCAACGGTTTTTGGAGCTTTGCCGCCAATGGCGGACAGGCTGTCCAACCAGCGTTCCAGAAGGTCGAAACCGCCTGTGTTATTCGTCATCATACAACCAGCGTTGCATGACCTTTTCGAATACAGAGCCATAAAACATTAGTAATTCTGTGCCCATGTTGGGGGCGAATTTGGTGGCATCGTTGGAGCCGAGCAATAACAATCCCGGGCGGTTTCCAGCGCCAAGGTTGAGTTTCATTAATGCTTCGGAACGCACGCCTTCGGCATGGGTGCCGTGAATTTTTGTGACGCCCTTGCGGATTTGACGCAGGGTGATGGGACGCGGTTCGAAATCTTTTCCTAGGGTGATGTAATAATCAATTTCGTCTCTTTGTAAAAACACCACGCCGGGGCCGAATTCGCGTTGCAATGCAGGCATATCATCCAGCGGGATTGCAGGTGCTTCGAGGCAGACGCGGGCGACATCGACGTTTACGGTTTGCGCCCAAGCGCCACGTAGGAAATCCAGAAATTCGGTGAATGATTTTGGTTCCAACACATTCAGGATCGCGCGGTGCACCTGTGTGGTGGTGTTGATATTATCGTAGGCTGCCGATATGATGGTGCTGTTCTGCCCCTCCATTTCGTCCAATCGGCCTTCGAGGCGTTTGAGGACAACGGATTTGAGGTCGATGATATTGTTTGACGCATCTGCATCGCTGGCGGAAATCAGGGCGCGCATGACTTCGCGATCATTTAGCAATGCTTGGGGGTCTTGTAAAATATGCGTACGGATATCTGCCATTGTGTCTGTGTCAGTCATATCAATACCTCAAATGCCTGAATTGGTGTATCGCATTGCGATTTGTGCCCAACGATACACCTGTTTTTAAAAATCACAAAATCCTAAAGGATATTCTGGCCTGTTTTGGCCCAATCTTTCATGAATTGTTCCAGACCCGCGTCCGTTAGCGGGTGTTGTGCCAACTTTTTAATCACAGAGGGAGGTGCGGTGATGACGTCGGCACCGATTTTGGCACATTCGGAAACGTGGTTTACGGTGCGAATTGATGCGGCCAAGATTTCAGTGTCAAAGGCGTAGTTGTCATAGATTTGACGAATGTCAGCGATCAAGTCCAAGCCGTCGATGTTGATGTCATCCAAACGACCGATGAAAGGCGAGATGAATGTGGCACCCGCTTTGGCCGCAATTAATGCTTGGTTAGCAGAGAAACATAGGGTGACGTTGACCATTGATCCCTCTGAAGACAGGGTTTTACAGGCTTTGAGACCGTCCCAAGTTAATGGCACTTTGACCGCGATATTGTCTGCGATCTTTGCCAATTTGCGACCCTCGGCGATCATTTCGGATGCCTCTGTTGCAACCACTTCGGCGGACACGGGGCCATCAACCAATGCACAGATTTCTTTGGTCACTTCTAAAATGTCGCGGCCAGATTTTAGGATCAGCGATGGGTTGGTTGTGACGCCGTCGATGATGCCCAGCTCGTTGAGTTCAGCGATTTCGTCAACAACGGCGGTATCTGCGAAAAATTTCATTGTATTCCCCTGTGGGTTTGTGTTGCATACTCGTTCGGGCGCATCTTAACCAATCGGCGCTGTTGAGGAAACCAGATAAATGCGTGATGGGCAAAAACAGACCGGCGATGCGTTTTTTCCGCAAGGGGAATTGGTGGCGGTGTTGACGGCGCAGCCATTGGATCGATTTTTGGACTACAAAGCACCTGTTGGTGGTGTGCGATTGGGCGCTTTTGTTGAGGTGCCTTTGGGCCCACGCAAGGTGATCGGTGTGGTTTGGGGTGCGGGGCAGGGTGACTATGATCCAGCGAAAATTCGCGGCGTTTCCAATGTGTTGGATGTGGCCGCGATGCGCCCTGAAATGCGGGAATTTTTGGAACGGGTTGGGCGATATACGTTAACGCCGTTGCACGCGATGTTGCGTTTGGCGACGCGCGCCCCTGGTTTGGGCGATCCTCCGTCGATGCGGACTGTTTTTACGTTGGGGTCTGGCGTACCTGATCGGATGACGCCCGCGCGTGAAAAGGTGTTGGCGATGTTGGAAGATTATCATGGCATGCAATTTACCGCGCGGGAATTGGCGGAAATGGCGGGCGTTACTGCGTCGGTAGTGAAGGGGTTGGTGAAATTGGGTGCGGTGGCGGAATTGGAGACGCCGCGCGATGTGCCGTATCCGCGCCTTGACCCACTGCACCCGTCCAAGGATTTGACCGATGCGCAGATGGCGGCGGGGGATCAGTTGCGTGCGTCTGTGGCGGCGGGGGGGTATGAAACCACATTGCTGCGCGGGGTGACGGGATCGGGTAAGACCGAAGTATATCTGGAGGCGGTGGCGGAATGTTTGGCGCAGGGGCGTCAGGCGTTGGTTTTGATCCCAGAAATTGCATTAACCGTCGAGTTTTTGGATCGCGTGGAAAAGCGATTTGGGCGACAACCAGCACAGTGGCATTCAGGCGTGACCATGACTGAAAAGCGCCGCTGTTGGCGGATGGTTGGTGCGGGGCAGGCACAGGTTGTGGTTGGCGCGCGGTCGTCGTTGTATTTGCCGTTTGAAAACCTAGGCTTGATCGTCGTCGATGAGGAACATGACACGTCGTACAAGCAAGAAGACGGCGTGCTGTATTCGGCGCGTGATATGGCAGTGATGCGCGCGTCGATTTGTGGGGCTACGGTGATTTTGGCCTCTGCCACGCCAGCGCTGGAAACATGGGTGAATGCCAACGAAGGTAAATACAAACGGATTGATTTAGCGGAACGATTTGGCGCGGCGGTAATGCCTGATATGGCGGCGATTGATATGCGCGAACAGGCGATGGTGTCAAATTCGTGGATCTCGCCAGATTTGGCGTCTGAGGTCGATGTGCGTCTGAAACGGGGCGAGCAGTCGTTGTTATTTTTAAACCGACGTGGCTATGCGCCGATTACGGTGTGTCGAAAATGTGGGGATCAGATTGGGTGTGATCAATGTGATGCGCGGATGGTTGAGCATCGTTTTCAAGGGCATTTGATGTGCCATCAATGTGGCGAAACCAAACCGATGCCAGCAGAGTGTCCGTCGTGCCATGAAGCAGGGACATTGGCGGCGGTTGGTCCAGGGGTGGAACGGTTGGCCGAAGAGGCCGAAAAGAGATTTCCTGAGGCGCGAATTTCAGTTTTATCGTCGGATATGCTGATGTCTGCACGCGCATTAAAAGCACGTATCCAAGGGATTGCAGCGGGTGATGCGGATATTATTATTGGCACGCAATTGGTGGCTAAGGGGCATAATTTTCCACTGCTGACGCTGGTTGGTGTGATCGATTCAGATTTGGGATTGATGGGTGGTGATTTGCGCGCGGCAGAACGCACCTTTCAACTGATGCGACAGGTGGCAGGGCGTGCGGGACGATCCGACAAAAAGGGCATCGCCTATTTGCAGACGCATCAACCAGAACACCCTGTGATCAAAGCGATTTTAAACGGCGACGAGGAAGAGTTTTGGCAAGCCGAAGCAGATCAGAGACGCCAAGCAGGGATGCCGCCATTTGGGCGATTGGCCGGGATTGTTATAACTGGGCCAGATGTGACGCAGTGTTTCGGGCTGGCCAATCATATGGTGCAAAACGCGGGCATGTTGCGCGCGATTGGTGCCGAGGTTTATGGCCCTGCACCCGCGCCGATTGCGCGCGTTCGGGGCAATCACCGCATACGGATGTTGGTCAAAGCGCCCAAAGATGTGATGTTGCAGGGCGCGCTGGCACAGTGGAGGGCATCGGTGAAAGTACCGCATGGTATGCGGATCAGCATCGATATTGATCCGCAAAACTTTTATTAGACGCTATTGTCTGGAAATCGCCCCTGCACAGGGGTATGGATGGGCAACCTTATGAGAATGAATGTTATGAGCACTGAAATTACACCCCAACCGGGCATTATGGATATTGAATTATATGTCGGTGGCAAAGCCATTGTTGAGGGTGTCAGCAATGTGGTGAAGTTGAGTTCGAACGAGAACCCTTTGGGCCCAAGCCCAAGCGCACGCGAAGCATTCCGCGCACAGGTAGAATTTTTGGCGGTGTATCCAAATTCAGATCACGCCAGTTTGCGCACGACAATAGCGCAGGTGCATAATTTGGATGCGGATCGCATTATTGTGGGCAATGGATCAGACGAAATTATTACGTTTTTATGTCAAGCCTATGCCGGTGTGGGCGACGAGGTTTTGTTTACTGAACACGGGTTTTCGATGTATCGTATTTGTGCGCTGGCGGCGGGTGCGACACCGGTTGAGGTGGCCGAAAATGAGCGTGCGACGGATGTGGATGCGTTAATTGCGGGATGTAATGAGAACACCAAGTTGGTGTTTGTGGCGAACCCGAATAACCCAACAGCGACGTTTATATCATTGGATGAATTAACGCGCTTGGCAGATGGAATTCCTGATACGGCGGTGTTGGTATTGGATGGTGCATATGCCGAGTTTGTGGATGGGTATGATGGCGGGGCGGCGTTGGTTGATACGCGCCATAACGTTGTGATGACGCGCACCTTTTCCAAAGTGTATGGATTGGGTGGATTGCGCGTTGGTTGGGGGTATGCGCCCCGCGCTGTGATTGATGTGCTGAACAGGTTGCGCGGCCCGTTCAATGTGAACCGTGCCGCACTGGTGACAGCAGAGGCGGCGATCAAGGATCGTGGGTATCTGGATTATTGTTTGGGCGAGAATGCCAAGTGGCGTGCATTTTTGGTCAAAGAATTACACGCGATTGGTTTGGACTGTGATGAGAGTTTGGCAAATTTTGTTTTGCCACGATTTGCAGATGAAGCAGAGGCGGATAGTGCAAACGAAGCTTTGGCGCAAAGTGGTTTGATTGTGCGGCAGGTGAAGGGGTATAACCTGCCCAATTGTTTGCGCATTACGGTCGGGCGTGGCGGTGATTGTGCCCGTGTGATAACAGTGTTGAAGGCGTTTATGGAGGCCAGATCATGAGTGTGATTTACAAGAAAGTGGCGCTGATCGGGTTGGGGTTGATTGCCTCGTCCATGGGGCATGCGATGAAACGTGCGGGCGTTGCGGGCTGTGTCATTGGGTATGCCAAGACCAAAGAAACGCGCGATATGGCGATGAAATTAGGGTTTGTAGATAAAGTGGCGGGTAGCGCCGCAGAAGCAGTTGATCAAGCTGATTTGGTGGTGATTTGTGTGCCTGTGGGCGTTATGGGTGCGGTTGCACAGGAAATTGGCCCCAAGTTAAAGGCGGGTGCGACAGTATCCGATGTGGGGTCAGTGAAACAGGCGGTGATTGACGCGATTGCACCGCATTTGTCCAAAGATGTGCATTTTGTACCCGCGCATCCGTTGGCGGGAACCGAACATTCAGGGCCGGCGTCGGGGTTTGCGGATCTGTTTAAAAACCGCTGGTGTATAATGACGCCGCCACGTGGAGCGGATAAAGACGCGGTTGCGGACTTGCGTAAATTTTGGGAATCTTTTGGAGCCAATGTCGAAGAGATGACGCCCGATCATCACGATTTGGTTCTGGCTGTTACCAGCCATGCGCCGCATCTGATTGCATATACGATGGTAGGTGTGGCGGATGATTTGAGCCGTGTGACGGATAAGGAAGTGGTGGATTTTTCCGCAGCAGGTTTTCGCGATTTCACGCGGATTGCCGCCAGTGATCCCACCATGTGGCGCGATGTGTTTTTGAATAACAAAGAGGCGACGTTGGAAATTTTGGGGCGTTTCACCGAAGAGTTATTTGATTTGCAACGTGCGATCCGGCGTGGTGATGGGCAGCAGTTACATGATTATTTCACCCGCACCCGTGCCATCCGCCGTGGAATTATCGATGCGGGGCAGGACACGGATGCCGGCAACTTTGGCCGTGGGGACGGTCGTGATGGTGGTGATAAGGCATGATACGTTTCGGTGCAGTGTTGATGTTTTTGGCGGTGCCCAGTTATGCGGATGCGCCATCTGACGCATCTGCGCCAACATTGCGGCCTGTGGAATTGGCGGGATTATTTAATCGCAAATCCAAGATCAAAGGCCCATCAGTTTGTGGACAACGCGATATTATCGGGGTGACTGTGGCTCCGATTAAGAACGGACAATGCGGGATTGCGAACCCTGTGCGCGTGACGTCCGTGGCAGGCGTGAAATTGAACGCACCTGCGGTGATTGATTGCAATACGGCCAAGGCATTAAGCCAATGGGTGTCCAAGTCCGCCGCACCCGCCCTGAAACGTAAAGGGGGTGGATTGACGTCCCTGAAAGTGGTGGCAAGTTATGCGTGCCGCACACGCAATTCCCAAAAGGGCGCGAAGGTTTCTGAACATGCCTATGGGCGTGCGGTTGATATCGCCGGTTTTACATTGAAGAATGGGCAGACGTTGACGGTTTTAAAGCAGTGGAATGGCAAAAATGCGAAAGCGTTTCGTGCGATGCATGCGGGGGCATGTGGGACGTTTGGCACCGTGTTGGGCCCCAATGCGAACAAGTTTCACCGGGATCATTTTCATCTGGATACAGCGCGGTACCGCAGCGGATCATATTGCCGCTGATCAGATTGAGCAGGCGCTGCCTGCACACGATATGAGAAAGGGGCTGTTTGCCCCTTGGTCTGGAAGATATTCCAAACCATCCCCAAAGAATATTTATTCAAAGTAAAAATTAAGGGAATGAAATGCGCGGGGCGTCGCCAAGGGGGATTGGGCCGAGGCGGATTTTTCTGTCGGCGAATGTCAGGGGCAATTCGAGTTCACTGGCGTTGCCCGTAAGGGCGGATGCGAATTTAAGTGCGGTGCGGATTGCGGATGCTTCGCTGTCTTGGACGGTGCCACTTTGGATTGCCAAATCCAGCATTTGTTCCCAGTTAGTGGCGCGGATTGTGAGTTTGCCAGTGGGATAACCCATGGCATCCAAATCCATGCTGCCCGTCGCGCGCAGCGCCAAATCACCCCACACTGCCTGAATTTCGTTCAGCGTTACGGCCTGTAATTTTGCGGCGGCATTTTCAAAGCTGGCTTGGCTGATGGGGGCGGTGAGCGTGATTTGTGCGTCGGCGCGGAAGGTCGAAAATGTTGCGGGGAGAGCACCAATCAGACCCAAATCGCGCAGGACAAGATTGGATGGCGCCACATCTTTGGCGTCTAAGCCCAAGTCATAGGTGTTTGGCGACGCCTCGTTTTTGCGGATCGCCAGAACCATTTTGTTGGTCGTGGCACCCCAATTGGCGGTTGAACTTAATGCGAGGCTGTCGGCGGTGAGGGTGGCGCGGTTTAGAGCATTGTCGTCTTCGCGTATTAAGCTGGCGCGTAAATCGGTGCTGTTGATTGTGATCCGCTCGTAGGGTGTTTTGATGTATTGTGTTTCGGGCCACTGCGCGATGATGTGATTGGGTTTATATGAGAGTTGTAACAATTCGAAGCGTGGTGCGGACCAAGCCCAGCCGCTGATTGGATCGGCAAGGTCGATGCCTTCGATGATGGCGTCAAGGCGGTTGGGATAACCGCGCATGGTGACGGTGCTGTCGGCGACCCAGCCTGCTTCGTTGCGTTCATCAAACCACGTGGTGAGCGCGGTTTGGCGGGTGCTTTTGCCCTGATACCAATAAAAGCTCCAGGCAAATGCACTGATCAGAATGAGGAAGACGAGCTTGCGCATGATTTGAGCCTTTTCATGGGTATGTTTATGGGGTCTATATAGGGGAATATTGGGAAGGCCAAGCATATGGATGCAGATGATATTTGGATTTTTGGCTATGGGTCGTTGGTATGGCGTCCTGGGTTTGAATGTGTTCACAAAGAAACAGCGCGTTTGAGCGATTATGCGCGGTCATTTTGTATGTGGTCGGTGCATTATCGTGGAACCCATGAAAACCATGGCTTAGTTTTGGCGTTGGATCACCACGTGGGCGTGCATTGTGACGGGGTAGCGTTTCGTGTGAACGGCGCAAATGCGGACGGCGTGTTGGCGTATTTGCGCGAACGGGAATTGATTTCGGCGGCGTACTTAGAAGTACAGCGCGATATTGAGTTGGGATCGGGAGAAGTGGTGAATGCTTACACCTATGTGATTGATCCAAAGCATGAGCAGTATGCGGCCGATTTATCATTGGATGCGCAGGCCGCGATTATTGCGCGGGCATCCGGCACGGCGGGCCCAAATACGGAATATTTGTTTAATGTGGCAACCCATTTGAACGCGTGGGGGATTGCGGATCCAGATTTGGAAGCGTTGGTTGTTAAAACCAACGCTTGTTTGACGTGTTAAGCAATGATGTTTTCTACATTTAGCAACATGCCTTCGGCGTGGGTGATGCGCACCTGATCACCTGATTTGGCGTTCTGACCTTTGGGCCAAGCGGCGCGCCAACGCATGCCTTCAACCTCGATATAGCCTTGGCCGTTGGCAAAGTCAGTGACAACGCCCGCGCGACCAATGAAACGTTGGCCACGGTTGTTTAACAAGTGATCCTCGTCACCACCGCCATCACCATACCGCCGATAGAAAAAACGACCTGCGAACGTCAGAAAAATCGCACCAATGGCGAAAACGGACACTTGGACAGCGGGGGACAGTTCGGGCGATGCGGCCAGCAAAATGGCCACAATCAGTGAGGCCAATGCCGGCCAAATCAGGAAGAAACTAAAGGTTGCCATTTCCAAGGCGCCAAGCGCCAATGCAAAGGCGACCCAGTACCACGGAGAAATGCCGTTTAGGAATTCGAGGATTTGCATGGTCTCTCCTATTTTTTCGCTTTTGGTTCGCCTGTGACGGCCTTGGCGATGTCGGCGATGCCTGCGATGGATCCAAGCAGGCTTGCGGCCTCGAGGGGCATCATTATGGTTTTAGCGTTCGGGCTGGCGGCAATGTCGCGCAATGCTTCTGTGTACCCTTGTGCCACGAAATAGTTGATAGCTTGTATATCACCCTTTGCAATGGCTTCGGACACCATGGTGGTGGCGCGTGCCTCTGCTTCGGCTTCGCGTTCGCGGGCTTCGGCGTCAAGGAATGCTGCCTCGCGGCGGCCTTCTGCTTCGCGGACTTGGGATTCTTTTTCACCTTCGGCCTTCAGGATGGCGGCCTGTTTGTAACCTTCGGCGTTCAAAATATCGGCGCGTTTACCGCGTTCCGCCTTCATCTGCCGCGCCATGGCTTCGTTGATGTCAGGTGGTGGTGCCAAATCTTTGATTTCGACACGGGTCACTTTGACGCCCCAAGGTGCGGCGGCATCGTCGATCACACCGAGTAACTTGGAATTGATAGAATCGCGGTTAGACAGGCTCTCGTCCAGATCCATGTTACCAATAACGGCGCGGATATTTGTTTGGGTCAAATTGGACAGGGCGCGGTACAAATCGCGTACCTCGTATGCGGCCGATGCGGCATCGATCACCTGAAAGAAGGTGACGGCGTCGGTCATGACCATCGCGTTGTCTTTTGTAATCACTTCTTGGCTGTCGATGTCCAGAACGGTTTCCATCATATTAATCTTGGCACCAATTCTGTCGATGAAGGGCACGATAAAGTTTAGACCTGGCATCATGGTCTTGGTGTAACGCCCAAAACGTTCCAACGTCCAGTTTTCACCCTGTGGGACCGATTTGACCGCCTTAAAGACCAAAATAATGGCGAAAATGAGCAGTATGATAGAGGTGGCACCAAAGCCCAGTAAAGTGTCCATGAAAAATTCCTGTCTGTTAAAGTATCTAAGTAGATATGGTTATAAATTAGTAATTTTCAAGTGAAATCGACCAAATTCGGAATGGGCAAGTTAGTATTTGGAATGCGACGTGGCTCGGGGTATGGTTTGCGAAATACGACGTCGAAAAGGGACGAAAATGGAAGACAATAATATCCGTTTGGACAATATGTTCACACAGCCAGTGAACCAAATTATCACCATGTTGTTGATTGTGATTTCTGTGTTTGTTGGTGGCTATTTGGCGTACCCTGCAGTCAGTTCGATTTTCGTGGCCTCGCCATATTTAAATGGGTTCATCCTGTTGGTATTTTTTGGCGGGTTAGTGTCGTGTTTTTGGCAAGTGGTGTCATTGGTTAAATCCGTCAGCTGGATCGAAGGGTTCGTGATTGACCGCGTAGGGCATAATTTAATCAAGCCACCCGCATTAATGGCCAGCCTGTCAGCGATGTTATCAGGCGTGGGTGCACGCCATGCGTTGACGTCAACATCAACGCGATCCATTTTAGACAGTGCCGCCATGCGTTTGGACGAAGGGCGCGAAATTACCCGTTATATCATCAATTTATTGATCTTTTTGGGGCTGTTGGGGACGTTTTACGGCTTGGCCACCACAGTGCCTGCCGTTGTGGATACGATCCGCTCTTTGGCCCCCCAAGAGGGATCAACGGGGATGGATGTTTTTGCCAACCTGATGAACGGACTTGAGGCGCAATTGGGTGGTATGGGCACCGCATTTGGGTCGTCTTTGTTGGGTTTGGCGGGATCGTTGGTTGTGGGAATTTTGGATCTGTTTGCGGGACGTGGACAGAACAGATTTTATCGCGAGCTAGAAGAATGGTTATCATCCATCACCAAAATCACGGTTGGTGGCGGCGAAGGTGGCGGAGATATTGCTGGCGCAAGTCTGTTTGAACATGCCAATGCGAATATGGTCAGCATGCAGGAATTATTGGCGCAAACCGCCGGTCGGATGGATCAATTGGCGTTGGCTGTACAACAACAGGTACAACATTCCGCATCAATGCATGACGCCAGCACCGTGGCGTTGCAAAATATTTCTGCGGGTCAGCAACAATTGGTGGATGCGGTGGTACGGATGCAGACCGAGGGTGATGGAATTTTGGATGCGGAAACCCGCATGCGGTTGCGCAGTATGGATACGCAACTTTTGCGGATGGTCGAGGACATGGCGGCGGGACGTCAGGAAAGCGGGCGCGAGTTGCGCAGTGATTTGGGCGCGTTAACCAAGGCGATTAATGCGCTGGCGAAGAAAGCATAGATCGTGGCGCTGAAACGATCAGGTAGCAGATTTGAGGCCAGTATTTGGCCCGGTTTCGTGGATGCAATGACGGCGTTGTTGTTGATCCTGTTTTTTGTGCTGTCAATTTTCATGATCGTTCAATTTGCATTGCGTGAAACCATCACGGGGCAGGGGCGCGAGTTGGATAGCCTGACAATTCAGTTGACAGATTTGGCGGATGCGTTGGGGTTAGAGCGGTCGCGTGCATCCATATTGGAGACGGACTTGGGCGCGGCGCGGGATCGCATTGCGACACAGTTGGATGCAATCAGTCAATTAAATGATCAAACAGCGGCGCAGGGTGAACAAATTATCGCCTTCGAGGCACAGATTGCGGGATTATTGGTGGATAAAACCGCGTTAGAAACGGCAAATGCACAGGTTTTAAGTCAGAAAGAGGCGGTTGAATTAGCCTTGGCGGCGGCGCGTGGTGAGATTTCTGAACAGGAAGAAAATGCACGATTGGCGGCGGCGAAACGCGAGGCGTTAGAGGCATTGATCAAGGATATGCAAGCCAGCGGTGAATTGCAGTTGGCACAAATCGATGATGCGCAACAGGCGTTAAGCGAGGCCGAGAAAGCACGTTTGACAGAAGCGGCGGCGGCGGCGGCATTGCGTGAGCGATTGGAAAATGCGGATGCAGAATTGACAGCGATGTCATTGTCATTGGAAACACAGCGCAAAGCGGCCGAGGATACGTTGACGTTACTGGCGGCAGCAAATGCCGCGCAAAAGGCGTTGCAGTTGAATTTGGATGCAGAATTAAGCGAAGCAGAACGCCAAGCAGCGCTGGCGGCGCAGGCGAATGAATTGTTGAGCCAAGAGCAAGCACTGTCCGCCGATGGTCAGCGCAAAGTGGCGCTGTTAAATGCGCAAACGGAACAGTTGCGCAAACAATTGTCGCAATTGCAGGGACTGTTGGATGCATCCAATGTGGCAGATGCGGAATCCAAAATCCAACTTGAGCTTTTGGGGAGAAATTTGAATGCCGCGTTGGCGCGCGCGACGGCCGAACAGCGTAAACGCGCGCAATTGGAAGAGGCCGAGCGCATTCGCCTAGAAGCAGAAGCCAAGGATTTGAAAAAGTTCAGGTCGGAATTTTTCGGACGCCTGCGCGATGTATTGGAAGGCCAAGAAGGCGTGCGCATCGTGGGCGATCGATTTGTGTTTTCGTCCGAGGTGTTGTTCAACGTGGGGTCTGCTGATTTGGGTGACGGTGGTAAGGGTGAAATTGCCAAGGTTGCAGACATTATCAATCAATTGGCGGATCAAATTCCCGACGAGATCGATTGGATTTTGCGGGTTGATGGCCATACCGATCGTGTGCCGTTAAGTGACCACGGCAAGTTTGCAGATAATTGGGAGTTGAGCCAAGCGCGGGCGCTGTCTGTGGTGCGGTATTTGGTTGCTGATTTGGGCATTCCTGCCAATCGTTTGGCGGCCAATGGGTTTGGCGAGTTCCAACCGATTGATGATCGCGATACGCCAGAGGCATACGCCAAGAACCGTCGCATTGAGATGAAATTTACAGAGAGATAGCCGCATCGACAGTGGGTTTGGGACGCAAAGCAACGGCGCGTCGACCCGTTAGAAACCACACCTCTTGGACGCCTTTGCCTTTCATTTTGACATCACCGCGTTTGCGGAATGTGAAACGATCCTCTAGCAACTCTTTGGTCACTTTGGTCACTTGGATGCTGTCTGTCTTTCCTTGGCTTTCAAGACGCGACGCGGTGTTTACGGTGTCGCCCCAAACGTCATAAAAAGGTTTTTCCGTGCCGATCACACCCGCGACGGCAGGGCCCGAGTGAAAGCCGACACGCAGGTTAAAATCTTCGTTTATATTGTCGGAAAAACGCCGCGCGGCGTCGATCATATCGATGGCAAAATGTGCGATGCGTTCGGCGTGATCTGATTGGATTTCGGGCAAGCCCGCGGCGGCCATATAGCTGTCGCCAAGTGTTTTGATCTTTTCGACGTTATGTTTCATTGCCAATTGGTCAAATTCGGTGAACAAGGCGTTCAGAAATGCGATCACCTCTTCGGGGGATCGGTGTGATGATTTGGCAGTAAAACCAACCAGATCCGCGAACAGGATGGTCACATTTTCATAACCATCCGCGATAGTTTTATGTTTGTCGATTTTCAACTGATCCGCAATCGCTTTGGGCATCATCGCGGTTAGCAACCCTTCGGAGTAGGCATATTCTTGTTCCAACAAATTTTCAGCGCGATGAGCCTGTTTAAAGGCCGAAAATATCAGCGCAAAGTTGACGGAAAAGAAGATCAGGACACTGATATATTGCAACAAATTGACGTCCTGTTGCGAGGCAGTGACATATGGGGAGTGTGTCAAGAATGCTTGGTTCGCCACGAGAAACCCAATCACACCTGCGGACATGGAAATCAGCGACATGGTGTTAACAAGAACACCAAAAATTAGGATCGCAACGGTTGCACCAGCCAAATAAAGGAAGTGGATACCGCTGTCACGTCCCAGTAAATAGGACAGCATGGTTTCGAAAAATATCCAATAGGTCAAATTATAGAGCGAGCCAAGCCAGATGCTGATCCGCCACATGAATGGGGTCAGCAGGAATAGCGGTGACGCGAATGCAAGGAACAAAATCGGTACCGCGAACCCGCGCGCGTCAATGGCAAGCAGAGCAATAATATAGACCACGGCCAAGCAGGGAATTGCGGTCATCAACATATTGATGACGGTCAGGCGACGGCGGGTATGTTCGGGGAAATCACGGGTACCAACATGTATCCAGCGAATGAACGCCGGACTAGCCCTGTGATGAATTTGTTTGAAAAATGCCGTCCCCATTTGCATGAGCGTATTCTAAACACGTCAAAACTCAAGTGAAAACAGTGGTTTCACCACAAAGATCCATTTTTACACGGCAAAGTTGTCCGATTTAGTCGGCTGTTAACAACGGTGGGCGCTTTTTGGTGATCTGGCGCGCTTCTGGTGGTATCAACTCTAGATCCAATTTGTCGCCTTTAAGGTGCACTTTGACCAAGCCACCTTTGGACAGTTTGCCAAACAGCAATTCCTCGGCCAGTGGTTTTTTCAGATGCTCTTGGATGACGCGAGCCAATGGGCGGGCACCCATTTTGTCGTCATAACCCTTGTCCGCTAACCAGCCAGCGGCGTCGGGGGTTAATTCGAACGTTACGTTGCGATCCATTAATTGTGCTTCTAATTGTAGAACGAATTTATCCACAACTTTGACAATCACATCCTTGGACAATGGGGCAAAGCTGATGGTGGCATCCAGACGGTTGCGGAATTCAGGTGTGAACATCCGTTCAATCGCGGCGGTATCTTCGCCAGTGCGGCGATCGCGACCAAATCCGATGGCCTCTTTCGCGGCTTCGGATGCGCCGGCGTTTGAAGTCATGATCAGGATCACATTGCGGAAATCTGTGGTGCGGCCGTTGTGATCAGTCAGCTTGCCGTGATCCATGACCTGTAGCAAAATGTTGAACACGTCTGGGTGTGCTTTCTCGATTTCATCGAGCAATAAAACGCAATGTGGGTTTTGATCAACACCGTCAGTCAGCAATCCACCTTGGTCGAACCCAACATAGCCGGGAGGCGCACCGATTAGGCGGCTGATGGCGTGTTTTTCCATGTATTCGGACATGTCGAAACGGATCAATTCCACGCCTAATGTGTCAGCCAATTGTTTGGCGACCTCGGTTTTGCCAACACCTGTTGGCCCTGCAAACAGGTAGTTGCCGATGGGTTTTTCGGGCTCGCGCAGACCTGCACGTGCCAGTTTTATGGCGGACGACAGCGCATCGATTGCAACATCTTGGCCGAAGACCACACGTTTTAGGGATGCATCCAATTCTTTGAGCAGGTCGAGATCATTACGCGATACATTTTTGGCGGGGATGCGTGCCAGTTTGGCAACTACATCCTCGATTTCCTTGACGCCCAGCGATTTTTTGCGTTTGGCGGCGGATGCCAAGCGTTGCGATGCGCCTGCTTCGTCGATGACGTCGATTGCCTTGTCGGGCAATTTGCGGTCGTGGATATAGCGCGCGGATAATTCGACCGCCGATTTGATCGCATCCAGCGAGTATTTCACATCGTGATGTTCCTCGAACGCGGATTTTAGACCTTTAAGGATTTGAATTGTATCTTCGATGGATGGTTCTTTAACGTCGATCTTTTGGAAACGACGCGCCAAGGCGCGGTCTTTCTCGAAATGTTGACGATATTCTTTGTAGGTTGTGGATCCCATGCACCGCAGTTTTCCGCCCTGCAATGCAGGTTTCAAAAGGTTGGATGCGTCCATTGCGCCGCCCGATGTCGCGCCCGCACCAATGATGGTGTGAATTTCGTCGATGAACAGCACTGCATTTGAATGCTCTTCGAGTTCGGTCATCACCGCCTTGAGGCGTTCTTCGAAGTCGCCACGATAGCGTGTACCAGCCAACAGGGATCCCATGTCCAATGAATAAATTGTGGTTTCGGACAGAATTTCAGGGGTTTCGCCGGCGACGATTTTAACAGCTAAGCCTTCGGCAATTGCGGTTTTGCCGACACCGGGGTCACCGACCAAGATGGGATTGTTTTTGCGACGACGGCACAACACTTGGATACAGCGTTCGACCTCGTGGTCGCGACCGATCAAGGGGTCGATGCCGCCCTCGGTCGCACGGGCGTTTAGATCAACACAATATTTGCTGAGTGCAGTTTCGGTTTCTTCCTGGATTGTTTCGCCTTCGAATCCATCGAATTCGTCGGCGCCCGTCACTTCGCGTTGTTCATTCATTGTGGCGTCTTTGGCGACACCGTGGGCGATGAAATTGACAGCGTCATAGCGGGTCATTTCCTGTTCCTGAAGGAAATAAGCGGCATGGCTTTCGCGTTCGGCAAAGATAGCGACCAGAACATTTGCGCCAGTCACCTCTTGTTTGCCAGAGGATTGTACATGGATTACGGCGCGTTGGATGACACGTTGGAAGGCGGTGGTTGGGGTGGCATCAACACCTTCGGCGTTTGTGACCAGACTGTCCAATTCGGTTTCCAGAAAGTTGGTAAGTTTGTTGCGCAAAACGTCCAAAGAAACCGAACAGGCACGCATGACACGGCTGGCGTCGGGTTCATCCAGCAAAGCCAGCAATAAATGTTCCAATGTCGCCAATTCGTGGTTGCGTTGCGTGGCGTAAGCCAGAGACGTATGAATTGCGTTTTCAAGACTGCTCGAGAATGAGGGCATCTTTGTACCTTTCATGTATGTTTCGTTTTTGGTGATCCAAAAGGCACGAAACGTTTGGGTCTAGAATTTCCTCTATTCCCGCAATCTTCAAGCGAAAAATTGTATTTTCTGGTAACGATTTTGGGAAAATCCAATAAATCAGCAGTTTTTTGGTACCAACAGCGTTACTGGCCGCACCTTTGCGGCGTCTTTAAACAATGAAAACGATTGATTGACGTAGTTCACCGCTGCCGAGATGTGAGTCATGTATTCATCCAGCTCTGGTGTGCGGGTCGCTTCGACCAAGGAAATGGGGCGGTTTTGCGGTGTGGTTTTGGGCGGCGTGTAAATAACACCCGATTTTGGATCACGCAACAACCATCCAACTTGGACGGTGACACTGTGGTCTTGGCGGGAAACCAGTCGGAAAGCGCCATTTAAAACGAGTCCTTGCGGGCGCGAATTTCGGCGAATACGGCGACGTCGCTGGCATCAGCCATACCGATGGATTGTTTCACCAATGGGTCAGCGGCGCGCAAGAATGGGTTGGTCGCCATTTCCAATGCGATCGACGCGGGGACGGTTGGGGTTCCCTTCGCGCGCGCCTGTTTAATGCGGTTGGCGCGGGCAATCAGATTGGTGTTGTCAGGTTCGATCGTTAGGGCGAATTTGGCGTTGCTGGCGGTATATTCGTGCCCTGAATAAACCATGGTTTCAGGTGGCATTGCGCAGAATTTTTGCATGGTGTCCCACATCATTTCAGGTGAGCCTTCGAACAGACGGCCACAGCCCAGTGCCATCAAGCTGTCGGCGCTGAAAACTGCGAGGCTATCCGCAAACCAAAAGGCGATGTGACCGATGGTGTGGCCCGAAACGTCCAAAATTTTAACTTCTGATGCGCCCACATTGATAATGTCACCGTCAGATACTGCGTGATCCAAGGTGGGCAATCGATGTACGTCACACGCAGCACCAACCACCTGTGCACCGGTAGCCGCTTGTAACGCCTCGACGCCGTCGATGTGATCGAAATGGTGGTGTGTGATCAGGATTTGATCCAATTTCCAGTCGTTTTTTTGCAAGGCCGCCAATATGGGCGCCGCCTCGGGCACGTCGATCACTGCGGTTGCACCCGTTTCGGGGCATCTGACGATATAAGCGTAATTGTCAGAAAGGCAGGGGATAGTTAAAATTGTTAGGGTCATAGCAATTCACCATTAGGTTCATTAGGTTACCATTAAATAAACAGAACCTGGGGTAGCTGGCAATGCATTTGGATGTCGTTGATTTGCGCAAATTCTACTATCGCACCAAATTGGGGCGGATTGTGCAACGTGCGTTGCGCGATCATGTGGAGCGGCTGTTTGGCGAAACTAAGGGGCAGATGGTCATCGGCTATGGATTTGCGGCGCCAATGTTGCGCCCATTTTTAGCAACCGCGCGGCGTGTTGTGTGTCTGATGCCCGGCCAACAAGGTGTGATGCCCTGGCCTGAAGGTGAATTAAATCGATCCGTGTTATGCCCTGATGTGAATTGGCCGATTGCCACCGGCAAGGCGGATAAAATTGTGGTGTTGCATGGGTTGGAAACCAGCGACAACCAAGGTGGGTTGTTGGATGAAATTTGGCGGGTTTTGGGTCCAGGTGGGCGGGTTTTGTTTATTGTACCGAACCGTTCGGGCGTTTGGGCGCGATCCGACGCGACGCCATTTGGCTATGGACAACCCTACAGTGTTAGCCAGTTAGAAGCACAATTGCGCGGCCACAAATTTTTGGTTGAACACCATATGTCGGCGATGTTTTTCCCGCCCAGCCACCGCCCGTTTTGGTTGCGTGTGGCACGTACGTTAGAGGGGTTTGGTTTGCGCGGCGTCATCCCGTTGGCTTCGGGTGTGGTGATTATTGAGGCGACAAAACAGGTTTATGCGCGGCCTAAATCGGGGTTGGGCGCGGCGGTGAAAAATCCGTTGGGAACTGTGTTGGATGGGATAAAATCACCAGCGGGCAAACCTGTGAAGGGGATGCACCGCGGGGTGTTAGAAGAATAACTATAATGGCCTTCGGCCCGAGAATGTTTTTACAAAGTAAAAACCGGTTATTGTGCTGCCAGTTGGTCCAAGCATTTGGCCAAGGGTTGACCTATTTCGAGGGCGCAAAAGCCGTTTTCTTGCAGTTTTGCGCTGGGCGTAATTTCACCCCCGATAATGATCGTGATCATGTTTTCGGGTGCGGGCAAAATATCCGCTGCTTGGACGTTTAAATCAGAAGTTTCCATCTGAAAGCTGGCGTCCAATATTCCTAGAATGATTTGCCCATCCGGCGGCGCAGAGGGATAAAGTTCGAGATAACGTTTAACCAGCCAATCAGGTTCGCGCCGTAAGTCGCCGATCAAGCCGTTCAGCATGGCATTGCGCGAATTTTCCAACCCCTGGTCGGTGTTTTGACCCGCGCGGGTATCGTCGTATATCTTAGCGATGAGGTCGTAGATTTCAGGCCAAATCGGCGAGGGAACCGTGGCCGATAGCCCCGTGAACGCCCGTTTTTCGCCGATTTGGGCGAAATGCGAACGCGGATCATAGGATGCCCGCCTTTCTTGGCGCACAATACGGAACATTTCTGAGCCAGGACCATAGCCCATGTAGTTAAACAAGGTGTCGGTTTGCGCCTGTTGAGTCAGGGTTTCGAAATCGCGCACCTGGCCCATGAAAACCAAGGTTTCGGTGCTGTCAGGATCGCGAAGGTGGATTGTGCCGGTGGGAAGGGCGCGCACAGGAGCGGGTGGGGTGTCGTTTAGGGTCGCTTCGTATGGGTCAAAGCTGTTCATCAAAATATCAGCAGTTTCGCCAAATTCGTATTCCTGTGCGTTGAGGATAATTTGGTTTGGACTGCGCAGGATTTCAGAATTGAGCGCATCACCTGTCAGTGCGGGTGTGTTGCCGGTGAAATTGGCGTAGCGTATCAATTCAGCTTCGAGCATTTCTGGGGTGCGCAGGCGCGTGGCAGAAAATGGGCGAAAGGCGTAGGTTTGGCGTTTAAGCCAGTTCGGATCAACGCCCGCAGATGAAAACAGCGCCGCGACGTGTTCGATGGCCGCATTGAACGTTTCTTGGGGGGATTGCACCGTGAAAATCAATTGGGTTGGTGTGGCTGAAACGGAAAAATCGACGTTATTAATGGTGCGAAAATCAATGCTATCACGGGTAGTGATGTCATCGGTTGGGCTGTTGATTTTGGCAGATAGAAACGCCTGTAGTGCGATGCTTTGGGCGTAAGTGTCGGCGTGTAATTCCCACACCATACTGGCCGAGGCCATACCACGGGTTAAAGTGCTGAAGGTTGAAATATAAGTTGCGTCATCTTCGGCCGTTGCAACCTGTGCAAGGGTGGGGGTGTTAAACAACAGCGATGCGGCCAGTGTTGCGGCGTAGATAAAGGTGTTGGGGCGCATTAGTTTGGCTCCGTTGCTGTGGCCAAAACGGCGGCATATGGGCTGTCTGATGCGAAGGCGGCGATGATGCGTAATACTTCGTCGTCTGATGCGTCGGCGACCATTTGGGCGAATTGTGTGGGCGAGGTTGGGGGTAAACCGTCAGAGCCAAGGTTTTGGAAAAAATCCAGATAGGCGCGTGGGTTTTGAGCCAGTGATTTGGTGTAGGCCACGTTTTTGGCGCGGGCGGTTTCGATTTCTTGGGCGGTGATGACTTTGGTCCGCATTTCGGCAATTGCGGTGTTCAGTGCCGCCAACGCATCATCCAGTGATACGTCAGGGCTGGGCGTTACGAACGCGGTATATTCCAGATCGCCGTCGATGGCGATGTAGGAACTTTGTGAAAAACCTTGAGCGACGAAGCTGTCGAGATATAGGGCGTTGTAGATATATGCGTTATAAATGTCGGATGCTATGAAAAATGATGCCTGCATCGCCAGAATATCCTGTGGTTCGGAAAATTCGAAAAACTTTGTATAAGCGATGCTGTTTTCCAAAAGGCGCGGCGATGAAATGCGTGTGACACTGCGCAGGTCGGGGTCAGGATGATCGTCCAGCCATGTATCTGGCACGCGGGCGGTTTTGACGGTGTCGCCAAAGTATTGGGTCAATTTTGCCTGTGCGGTTTTTTGGTCGATGTCACCAGAGATGATTATCATGACATTGGAAGGTTGGTAATTTTTGGTGTGAAAATCAAGCGCAGCCTGTACGGTGATTTTGTCCAAATCCGCCACAGGTTCGTCGGCGCGGCCAGTTTTGGAATCGTATAGTTTTTGAACCGATAAGCGGCGGAGCCAGCGGCCAGGGGCGTTGCGTTCTTTGTATAAGACTTCGCGTTTCACGATGTCGATTTCGGATTGTTGAAAGGCGTCAGACAGGGCGGGTGTGTCAAGCACGGCGCGTGTCAGTTTCATTATCCGATCAATTTCGTTTGGGCTGCCTGTGTTGGCGTAAACGGTCGATACCTTGGATGTGAAGGCGTTGAGGTCGCGTTGGCGGGGTTGTTGGAGCACTTTGGTATCGGAATAAAGCGCGGCGAGGTGTTCGGTGTAATGGGCGACGCCTGAAATCTCGCCTTCGTCATAACTGCCTGAAAGGACGACGAGTTGGACGTCGATGCGAGAGCGATCGCGCAGGGGGATGACGTAGGCGTTGTAGAGTCCATAGGTTTGTTCAAGTGGGATCACGGTTTGGGCGGTGGCGGAAAAGGGGAGGATGAGGGCGGTGATCAGGGCGGTGATGAATTTCATGTGTGCTCTTGCTTATGATTTTAAGGGAGTTTGGGGGAAAGGTCGCGGCGCGTCAAACAGGTTTTTATAAGTGGGATATTTGAGCGGGATCAGAACGAATTTTTGGGTGTCCCCATGGGGACATAGGGTTAAGGTGTTGATATCATTTGAAATTAAAAATTTCAATTGATACGGCTGGGATTTGATGAAATCAAATACCCAAGAGAATGAGGGGTGCACGGTTGATTGGTATTAGTCAGATAGTGATTGACGTTAGTTGTAAGGGATCATTCGTATAAAGGGAGATATTGAATTCTCACGCAGGAATGCCTGCTATGCGGACAAAGATGCCCTTCCTTCAATGTTGGCTTAACAATGGAGTTTCAAAAGAAGCTCTAACGAATGATAAGAACGTTTTAGTCTACAAGCCCGAGCTGACGAACGATGGTTGCACTGTCGTAATAGTCGCGACCCTCTATCACCATTCCATCTTTAACTTTCATAACCGAACAATAACGGACTTCTGCTTGCTTACCTGTTGGCGCGAAATCGCCAAGGCTTGAGCGAAGAATTCCAGCATGAATGCCCGAATTGCGAAACTCGAGAGTGGCCCATTCACCGCACTGGCTGACTATGACATTTTCAACCTCGCATAGCCCATCAGGGAAAGCTTCGCGCCAACGATAGTAGTCAGCCTTATAGGCTTCCTTTCCGCGTTGCTTTTCGTTGCGTGCTATATCTTCAAAATCACAATCGTCTGCAATAACTTCTGCGCCCCTATCTGGGTCGCGCATACCCCAAGATTCGTGAAATTGGCGGACGATCTTTTCGGTAGGATGCATTATCATTGTACCTCTCATTATGGCGCTCTTTATCAAGCTCCGTTGATAAAATTAGGTTTTGATTGGACCGCTTCCGCATCTGGGAATTGGGCGCCCTCTATTTGCGTATGCTAGGAACATGACGATCTCGTTCGGGCCCGGTCCGTCGGGTATTGAAAGCGTCATCGTGTCAAAATGATCAAAGGACCAGGGTTTATCTTTGTGGCCAAGTGGTAAATCGATAGACGTTCCATTTGATCCAATTTTAACATTGGAAGGAATGACGGCCTCACCCCCACCAGCGGCGCTTCGCATCGGAAGACCCAGTTTTGGATGTATGACCGCACCTCCATGTTCCATGTCCCCTGCAGTGCCGACAATCGCGGCTTTACCATATGACACTGGCGCACCAATGAGTTGTGAGACGGCTTCTTCTGCAAGTTGTTGGCCAAGTGCCGCGCCAATTTCAAAAAGCGCAGACAGGTCAGTTTCGAAACGTCCAGCCAGTGGATTTTGAAAGACAGCGGCAGCAGCCACACGCGATACTGGCTCGCATGGTTCGCCAAAGGAATCGGATGTGATTAGTTCTCGAATAAAAACGATCTTACGCGTTTGAACCATTCTTGTACTCCATGCTTAGCTTGTGAAACGAGGCTGACAACATTTTTACACTCCGTCTAGGGTTTTTCAAGAATTACCGTGAGTGAGCTTTCGTTTGAGCAGCTAATTTGGGCTCAAAGCAGACATAGCTATGGTGCAGAACATGAGCCGAGGTTGCGCGGCTGGTGTTTGAGGCGGTCAGAATTTAGATCAAACTCGATCAGATTCGCCCGTTTGCGCGATCAATTGGCGCTATTTCCGATACAAATTCCTGATTTTCCCACCTATTTCGGTACAGATTGTCGCGCCTTTTGGGTAATGTACTGATATATCACGATATTCGAAAATTTTCGCCTGAACCAAGACAGTTGCATGAACGTGTTTCCTTTGGTATCACGCGCCGAGTTTAGGTGGATTCAGTTTAGAATCTGTCTTAATCAGTTCGGGAACGGGGAATTTTCCTCATAACTATATCGAAAGGTTGCACGTGTCAGACACAGGTTCGATATCTTCAGGTGTTGCTGCGCGTTATGCGACAGCATTGTTTGATTTGGCGAAAGACGCCAAAAGTTTGCCCGCAGTTGAAAGTGATCTTGATGCATTAGATGTGGCCTTGGCCGAAAATGATGCGCTGCGTGATCTGTTCAAATCCCCCATATATAGCCGTGATGAGACGGCGGGTGCGATTGCTGCGATTGCAAAGAAAATGAAATTGTCATCAGTTGTTGGCAGCACTTTGGGCCTGATGGCGCAAAAACGCCGCCTGCCTGTGGTGCCTGCGTTGATCGAGGCCGTTCGTGCCATGATCGCCGACGAAAAGGGCGAAATCACTGCGCATGTTAGTGCAGCGAAAGCGCTGACAGCCGCGCAGGAAAAAAGCTTGGCCGCGACTTTGAAAAAGTCTACGGGCAAGGATGTGAAAATCAAAACCACCGTTGACGCAAGTCTGATCGGTGGTTTGATCGTTAAAGTGGGTTCCAAAATGATCGATAGCTCGATCAAATCGAAACTCTCAAATCTTCAAAACGTAATGAAAGAGGTCGGATAATGGCTATCCAAGCTGCAGAAATTTCTGCGATCCTCAAGGACCAAATTAAGAATTTTGGTCAAGAGGCTGAAGTTGCCGAAGTAGGCCGTGTATTGTCAGTTGGTGACGGTATTGCGCGTGTACATGGGCTGGACAATGTTCAAGCTGGTGAGATGGTTGAATTCCCCGGTGGTATCCGCGGAATGGCCTTGAACCTTGAAGCAGACAACGTTGGTGTTGTTATTTTCGGGTCTGACCAATCAATCAAAGAAGGCGACACAGTAAAGCGTACAAACGCGATTGTGGACGTTCCTGTTGGTCCAGAATTGTTGGGTCGCGTTGTTGACGGTTTGGGTAACCCAATCGACGGCAAGGGTCCGATCAAAACGAAATTGCGTTCAACGGCCGATGTGAAAGCACCCGGCATTATCCCACGTAAGTCAGTTCACGAGCCAATGGCGACTGGTCTGAAATCGGTGGATGCGTTGATCCCAATCGGCCGTGGCCAGCGCGAGCTGATCATTGGTGACCGCCAAACAGGTAAAACTGCGGTGGCTTTGGATACGATCCTGAACCAAAAAGCATATAATGACGCGGCGAAGTCAGACAAAGACAAGTTGTTCTGTATTTATGTTGCTGTTGGTCAAAAACGTTCGACTGTTGCACAGCTGGTTAAGAAGCTGGAAGAGTCCGGTGCGTTGGAATACACAATTGTTGTGGCGGCGACGGCGTCTGATCCTGCTCCTATGCAGTTCTTGGCACCCTATGCGGCGACATCAATGGGCGAATATTTCCGTGATAACGGCATGCACGGGTTGATGATTTATGATGATTTGACCAAACAAGCGGTTGCATATCGTCAAATGTCATTGTTGTTGCGTCGTCCACCAGGACGTGAAGCATACCCGGGTGATGTTTTCTACCTTCACTCTAGATTGTTGGAACGTTCAGCGAAATTGGGCGATAACGCGGGCAACGGTTCATTGACTGCTTTGCCAGTGATTGAAACCCAAGGTGGTGACGTTTCTGCGTTTATTCCAACCAACGTGATTTCAATTACCGACGGTCAAATCTTCTTGGAAACTGAATTGTTTTATCAAGGTATCCGCCCTGCGGTGAACACTGGTTTGTCAGTGTCGCGTGTTGGTTCATCTGCGCAAACAAACGCAATGAAATCAGTTGCGGGTTCCATTAAATTGGAATTGGCGCAGTATCGTGAGATGGCGGCGTTCGCACAGTTCGGTTCAGATTTGGATGCATCCACACAGCAATTGCTGGCACGTGGTGCGCGTTTGACAGAATTGTTGAAGCAGCCACAATATTCACCGCTGACAACTGCAGAGCAGGTTTTGGTTATTTATGCAGGTACCAAAGGGTATTTGGATGAGATCGAAGTTGGTCAAGTTCGTGCATTTGAAGATGGTTTGTTGAACTTTGCACGCACCAGCCACGCTGATGTGTTGGAATGGATCAAAACAGATGATCCGAAGATCAAAGGCGAAGCCGAAGATCGTATCAAAGCCGTTGTTGAATCTTTTGCAAAAGATTTCGCGTAAATAGAAGCCTTTATGGAACAGGAGTTTGGATAGATGCCAAACCTCAAGGACCTAAAAACACGGATCGACAGCGTTAAGTCAACGCGCAAGATCACCAAGGCGATGCAAATGGTTGCAGCTGCAAAGCTGCGCCGTGCGCAAGAGGCGGCCGAGGCAGGCCGCCCCTATGCTGACCGTATGAATGCGGTGATGGCGAATTTGGCGGGGGCATCTGCGGGTGCTGATAACGCGCCAAGATTGCTGGCTGGTTCAGGTGATGATCAGGTACATTTGTTGGTGGTTGCGACCGCTGAACGTGGCCTGTGCGGTGGCTTTAACTCTTCTATTGCGAAATTGGCGCGTGCCAAAGCCGTAGAATTGCTTGCTGCTGGTAAAACCGTGAAAATGTTAACCGTCGGGAAAAAAGGTCGCGAACAATTAAAGCGCGACTTTGGCGACATCATGGTGGATCACGTTGATCTGTCCGAAGTTAAGAAACTGGGCTATGTCCATGCTTCTGACATCGCGACAGACGTCGTTGCCCGCTTTAACGCTGGTGAATTTGATGTAGCGACGATTTTCTACAACAGATTCCAATCAGTGATGAGCCAAATTCCAACAGCATTGCAACTGATCCCAGCCAAGTTCGAAGCAGAAGAGGGCGTTGAGATGCCTTTGTATGACTACGAACCGGGCGAAGCCGAAATTTTGGCTGATCTTTTGCCACGCGCTTTGGCCACCCAAGTTTTTACAGCTTTGCTGGAAAATGGTGCGTCAGAGCAGGGTGCGCGGATGTCCGCAATGGATAACGCGACACGCAATGCTGGCGACATGATCGACAAGCTGACAATCGTGTACAACCGTTCACGTCAGGCTGCGATTACAAACGAATTGATCGAGATTATCTCGGGCGCGGAAGCGCTTTAAGAAACCGGAGAAACGAAAATGGCGAAAGCAAAAGCAAACGTCGGCAAAATCGTCCAAGTAATTGGCGCTGTTGTTGATGTACAGTTTCAAGACGCACTTCCAGAAATTCTGAACGCTCTTGAAACAGACAACAATGGTCAAACACTGACACTAGAAGTTGCACAGCATTTGGGCGAAAACACTGTTCGTACAATTGCGATGGACGCGACCGAAGGTTTGGTACGTGGTCAAGACGTAACAGACACAGCGGGTCAAATCACTGTGCCAACTGGTACAGCAACATTGGGTCGCATCATGAACGTTACTGGTCAGCCAGTTGACGAATTGGGCCCAGTTAAAACAAAAACATCACGTCCAATTCACGGCGAAGCACCATTGTTCGAAGAGCAGTCAACAGAGACTGAAATCTTGGTAACTGGTATTAAAGTTGTGGATCTTTTGGCACCTTACACAAAAGGTGGTAAAATTGGTCTGTTCGGTGGTGCGGGTGTTGGTAAAACAGTTTTGATCATGGAATTGATCAACAACATCGCCAAAGTACACTCTGGTCTGTCCGTATTTGCGGGTGTGGGCGAGCGTACACGTGAAGGTAACGACCTTTACCACGAGATGATTGAATCTGGTGTTATCGTTCCTGATAATATGCCTGATTCAAAAATCGCATTGGTTTACGGCCAAATGAACGAGCCTCCAGGAGCGCGTATGCGTATTGCCTTGACTGGTCTAACATTGGCCGAGCAATTCCGTGACGAGTCTGGTTCTGACGTTCTGTTCTTCGTTGATAACATCTTCCGCTTTACACAAGCGGGTGCAGAAGTTTCCGCGCTGTTGGGTCGTATTCCATCAGCGGTTGGGTATCAGCCAACATTGGCGACCGACATGGGTGCGATGCAAGAGCGTATCGCGTCAACAAAAGCTGGTTCAATTACGTCTGTTCAAGCCGTATACGTCCCTGCCGATGACCTTACTGACCCGGCACCTGCGACATCATTTGCCCACTTGGATGCGACGACTGTTTTGGATCGTTCAATCTCTGAAAAAGGGATTTACCCTGCGGTTGACCCATTGGGTTCAACATCACGCTTGTTGGATCCACTGATTTTGGGTGAAGAGCATTACGGTGTTGCAACTGACGTTCAGCAGATTTTGCAGCGTTATAAATCTTTGCAAGATATCATCGCGATTTTGGGTATGGACGAATTGTCAGAAGACGACAAATTGACCGTGACCCGTGCGCGTAAAATCGAGCGTTTCTTGTCTCAACCATTTGATGTTGCGAAAGTATTTACAGGTTCTGACGGTGTTCAGGTTCCATTGGAAGATACAATTGCATCGTTCAAAGCTGTTGTTGCTGGTGAATATGATCACCTACCAGAAGCTGCGTTTTATATGGTTGGCGGTATCGCTGATGTTATTGCAAAAGCAGAAAAAATGGCGGCTGCTGCCGCTTAATCGAAAGGGTCACTTACCATGGCTACGATCCAATTTGACCTTGTGTCACCAGAGCGTAAGCTGGCATCTGTTGCCGCATCCGAGATTCAAATCCCGGGTGCCGACGGCGATTTCACTGCGATGGCGGAACATGCGCCGTTGCTGACAACCTTGCGTCCTGGTGTGTTGACTGTGAAAGCAGGCGGTGATGTTACAGAATATATCGTAACGGGCGGTTTTGTCGAAGTTTCGGGTACAAACGCATCCGTATTGGCAGAACAAGCCTTGCCTAAGGGCGAAGTGACGCGCGATGTTCTTGATGGTTTGATCGCCGATGCGACGGCCGCGTTGGACGGCATTCCAGCGGAAGAAGTTGATATGGCGAACAAACGCTTAGCAGATACGAAAGCTTTGCTAGAGTTGATCTAGGTTTTTCTGAATGAATTGAAAAAGCCCCTTTTCGCAAAGGGGCTTTTTTTTCGTCTTGATTTCGTATTTTATGGGGGTGAAGGGGATTTTATGACCAAGATATTAAGTTCTGCACTGGCGATGGATCAGGGCAATGTTTTGATTTTTTCCGATTTGGAAGATGGCGGTGATATGTGGACGGGAAAGGGCGATCGTTCGCGCACCGCGCGGGTGATTTTTACCGAACAATTTCGTGAACGTCCCATGGTCAGTTTTGCGATCAAGATGATCGATGCGGATCAATCGGTGAACCTGCGGTACGATCTGATATTAGAGGACGTCAGCGCCACTGGGTTCGACATTCGGATGAAGACATGGGGCGACACCAAAATTGCGCGTGCATCGATCAATTGGAGTGCGATTGGTGCGGCGTTTGGCGATGGTGATTGGGATGATGTTGACCCGTATTAGATGCGTGCAGAAATAAATCACCCTCTTGTGCGTGATCTGTGCGCCACGGGTATTGGACGAATGATTTTGAACAACAAAAAAGCCCGCCAGAAAATATGGCGGGCTTTAACTTTGGTGATTA
>TARA_R110002096_G_scaffold160014_3_pt1 | contig 33122 bp, 50 predicted proteins | sample TARA_R110002096 | Tara Oceans TARA_R110002096 (sample SAMEA4397295) | marine metagenome | biome: Polar Biome; feature: [DCM] deep chlorophyll maximum layer (ENVO:01000326); material: water (ENVO:00002006), including particulate matter (ENVO:01000060) such as... | depth 35 m
ATGTACCACCAGGAGATAGGGGAAGACCAGTAGACCCACCTATGTTTCCTCCAGGTTTTGAAGCGCCAATCATAATGCCTCCTCCACCGTTTGATCCACCAAGATTTGAAGAACCACCAATGATGATGGCACCTCCAGGTTTTGAGCAACTGCCTCCAATGGCACCACCAAGTTTTGAACAACTACCTGGATCGCGTTCTGGTATAGAAAGTTTTGATGTTAGAGATCTACTTAGAGGTAACAGAAAATGACAGAATTAACTAAAAAACAAAAAGAAACTATGAAGAAACACGAGAAACACCACACTAAAGAACACATGTCCATTATGCGTAGTGAAATGAGAAAAGGTAAAACTTTTTCACAGTCCCATAAAACAGCAATGGTTAAAGCAGGAAAATAATGGCAGAGTTCAAAGGCAAAACTGTTACTCTCAATACACCTCGTGCTATTCCTAAAGGGAATGGTGGTTATGGTGTGAAACGTAAAGAAGTTTACGTTAAGAATTGCAGTAGTGACGGTGGTCGAGTAAAGCGTATAACTTTTGGCGATAAGAAAATGGGTAAACATCCAGGAGACAAAAGTAGAAAGAAAAGCTATTGTGCTCGAAGTGGTGGAATAAAAAGTGATCGATGCAGTGCTAACTATTGGGCACGAAGAGATTGGAATTGTTAAGTCCTTTACTTATAAAAGGCAATATAGGATAATAAATTATGGCAACTAGAGAAGAACAAAGCGAAGCATATAACCAAGTGTTACAAAACATAAAAGATGGTGACTCATTTGCTGCTTATGGAGCTTTTCAAAAACTACCTTTTATGGACCAGATGGGACTGTACATGCAACCTGGAGTCGGTGATGTCATAGCTTATGTGGAAAGTGCTGCAGAGATGGAAAAAGGTAAACAAAATTTTCAAGAAGGAAACTATGGTGAGAGTTTAGGTAATTATTTGACTGGTGGTATTGCTGCTGCTAGTACCATACCTTTTGTTGGCTCAGCAGTAGATGCTGCTAGAGTTGGAGGAAAAATAACTGAGCGTGGTATAGGTGGTTTAATGAATAAAGTACGTTCTAGAATGGATGATGGTATTCCTGGAGGTGGAGGTGGACCAAAACAAGGTTCATTATTTGAAGAAGGAAATAAACTTATCGGAGATTTCTTTAAACAAAATAAACTTCCTAATGTTTTTAACAGAAAACAAATGCCTGGAACTTTTGCTAACACAAAAAGTATAAATATGGGAGATGGCTTACAAACTAATGTGATGTCGTCTAATGGTGTTTCTGCTGGTGCAAAAGTAGACAATATTCTAAACGATCTTTCTGATAATGGTCTTGATGGAATTACATACAATCAAAGCTATGATAAACCTTTAACTATGGTTGCTAGAAAAGATGGTGCGTCTTATGAAATAAAAACCATGCCTGGAGAAAAAGGAATCGAGTTAAGTATATCGAAAATTTATAGCAAAGCACCAACTGAAGCTGATGTGTTAGCTGAGAAATCTTCAAGAAGATTAATGTTTTCTGATGCTGATAAAATCTCTAATAAAAAACAAATACTTAATAGACTTGAAGCTGAAAGAAGTCAAGAAGCACAGTATATGACGACTAAGAGCTTATCTGCTCTTGATGCTAGAATAGGTAAACTAAAAGCAGAGATTACAGCAAGTCGAGGCAAAACCTGAAACGAAGCTCCAGCAGAGAAACTTACTCTGTATCATGGATCGGGACAAGACTTTAATAAATTTGACATAGATAAAGCTGGTAAAGGTGATCTAGGTTATGGTCTATATTTTTCTCCTGAGAAAAACATCGGTAAAGAATACACTGCAATGGATCCATATAAGATTAAAAAAATGTACAGTAAAAGTGAAGTGGATGATGTAATACAAAGACGAGGTGGTGATCCTAACCCTACAATGTATAAAACTGAAGTCTCTTTATCTCCTGACCAAATATATGTAGCGAGAGCATATGATAACCAAACACCTGTTATTCAATCTAAAATAGATTCTATTATCACAGATTTTGAACTACCTCGTATAGATAAAACTAAAACTCGTGGTTGGCGTGACTTGATGGATAATTTAGAGGAATCAGGCAATGTTCCTGAGGAAGTTTTTTCTAGATATGGAATAAAGGCATTAAAAAGAGACATGACTCACCATACTTCTGCCTCTAAAAAATTAGTTGGTGATGTATACTATTCTGTGTTTGATGATTCTTTATTAAACATAGTTTCTAAGACTCCAACCAAATAAACCATGGTTGCACAGACGTTCTAAATTAAATTAGTAGGGTATAGTTACGACTAAGACCTCTGTGCAAATGACTACAACCAGTTCTCCCAAGCATCCTCACCCAATACTGTCTGAGCAAGGTTTAGTTTGCTCCTTAATGCTTTTACTATCTTTTCATCAACAGTATCCTTACAAACTATATCTATATATGTAACTTTATTAGTCTGTCCTATACGATGAGCACGATCTTCTGACTGTAAACGTTTTTCTAAGTCATAATTATTAGAGAAATATATTACAGTATTTGCAGCTGTCAAAGTTATACCATATCCACCTGTCTGTGTATTACCTATAAAGAAACGCAAAGGATTATCTTTATCTTGGAATTTAATTATAAGAGATTCTCTATCTGCATCTGACGTATCACCAAAATAAGTACCAACCGACTCCTCACCATATTCTTTAGCAATCATAGTTTGTAGTCGTTTTATGTCATGTCTATAGTTCGCCCATATAATTGCTTTACCCTCTGTTTCTGTCAATATTTGCATTAGCTCATCAGTTCTACTGTTTGGTATATCCTTAACAACTCCTTCATCAGTAGACACAAACCCACAGGATATTTGGTGTAAACGTATTATCTGTGTAATAACTGACGATGCAGAAACAGTACCTATGCTTGATAATTCTGATATAGCATACTTCTGTATTTCTTTATAAACTTTTTTCTGTTCTGGGGACATTTCTATCTCACGTTTAGTGTAGACTTTATCTGGTAAATCCAGACAGTCTTCCTTTAAAACTCTGTAACTAAAATTTTGCAATAATTTATTTAACTCCTCTAAGTTTTGGTAACCGACGACTTGTTTAAAACTCCTGCCTCCTGCATGTTTATCCACTAACAACGCGTAACGATTTCTAAATGAGTAGTAAGAACTAAACCCTAGTAAAGCTGGATCTAAAAACTGGGACTGTGTGTAGACATCCATAGGTGATCTAGTTACAGGTGAACCTGTTAAGATTCTACGATAGTGACAATACTTACCTATCTTTATTATATTTTTAGTTCGTTTAGCTCCAGGATTTTTTATAGTTGTGCTTTCGTCAACAGCCATAAGTGTGTCATGGTTAGCTATAAACTTCCATGCAAATTTTACACCTTTTATAGTGCTTAACGCTTCTACATTCATAACTAATATCTTTAACTCTTGGGAAGGCTTTAGTAACTCTTCCCTTTCTTTAACTATACTAGCTGACTCTCCAGGAGTCCACAGATACATTTTCTTTTCTATAAAGTCAGGTAAATGTATTGGTATTTCTCTTTGAGCCCAATTACGATAGACTCCTTTTGGTGCTACAATAACAACAGCATTAATCTTACCTTTAGTGTAAAGGTGTGACAGGTTATCTATTAGAACCTTAGACTTACCTGTACCCATTTCCATAAAATAAGCATAATTTTCTAAATCACAACTTTTTTCTAACGCAGTTAATTGGTGTGCGTATGGCTCAGTTTTAAATACGAATGCTTGGTTCACGCTATCGCCCACCAAGTAGGTTGCCTATCAGGTAATTTATTCCACTTAGCATAAGTCTTTTCGTTCACCACGTAATCACGATAGGCTTTTACAGGATCTGTATTTTTATACTGTATAGGCATAGCCTGAGGCATAGTAGTCAACTCACCTTCAGTGACACCAGTAGGAGGATTAGATAACACCTCATTAAGTTTAATGAAACTAAGATGTTGTCTACCGTATCTAGCTTCGTATTCTTTAGACAAGGCATAAAAATGGTAATACAACCACATGTAGTTTTTAGTAGTTTCCCTCGCCCATATAGTACATGGGTGATTTAGGTGAGCAGTTTTATAGATACCGTTAAAATCACACCAATCGTCACCATTATGTACACGATGGGCTGTACATAACATTTGAGCTGATTCTAAAGGCATTTTAACTACAAGCTTGTCAGGTAAGCATATTGCAGCGTCGGCTGGGTCTTCGTAAACGTAAAATATATTCATAAGTTTCTCCTTTCTTTTTAGTAACTTACTGAAATGATAACCTATGTCATTAGAATAGTAAAGGACTAACCAATAGTGCACTAATAGGGAGAAGTAATATGTCTCCATCCCTTTGCACTACTGTGTTTGCTTGCTATCATATTAGGTTATTAGCTTTTTGGTAACTTTTAGTCCATCATGATTACAAAAATAACTGCTCATGTAAGTAATATATAAATATACTTTACTTTTTTTAAAACTTGTTATATGATCAGTACTCAATAGAAACTAGAGGTAAGAATTAAGAATGGCAAAAGTATATGCGATACAAGAAACTCCTGGCAAGAATCTCCTTGCTGCTACCAATTTCGGTGAACTAGAGTTCCTTCTCCCACCTAAAACCAATTTAATGTTTTCTACAGAAGACGCTACAACCAGAATACGTTCTGCTTTAGAGTTCTTTACGAAAGATGATTACCTACTATTAGTTGGTGATCCTGTTTCGATAGGGATTGCTACTTACTATGCTGGTATGAATTCTAAAAAAGTAAACATGTTAAAATGGGACAACAGGGAATATAAATATTTTCCTGTTGAAGTCGAGTTTAAATAAAGGAGAAACAATATGACACTAGACGAGATGGCAAAAATATTATCAGAAACATCTATGGGTAAAAAATCCTTAGAAGAGATAAAAGCTATGTTGGTTAAAAATCCAAATGGATCTAAAAAAGAGGAGAGAAAAAATGGTAGAGTTTAAAGATATATGGGAAGATGATGCTGCACCTAGTGTTGACATTAGTCTTACAAACGATAACCTTAAAGAAGTTTCCTATTGGGCACAAGAACAACTAAAACTTGAGGAAAAAGTTAGGGATAAAGAAGAATCTCTTGCTGACAGTAAAAAAGCACTCAAGGATATAATAGAACAAAAACTACCAGACGCTATGCGTGAATGTAATCTTTCTGAGATTAAATTAGCTGATGGTTCAAAGATTACTGTACAGCAGTTTTATTCTGCACGTATAGGTAAGGAAAGGGAAGCAGAAGCATTTGCTTGGCTAAAACAAAATGGACACGAGGACATTATAAAAAATGTTATTTCTGTGCAATTTGGTAGAGGCGAAGATGAGTCTGCTAGTGATGTGTCTGAGAAACTTATTTCTCAGGGATATTCCCCAACAAACAAACGCTGGGTGGAGCCTATGACTCTTAAAGCGTTTGCAAGAGAGCAGGTAGAAAATGGTAAAGACCTCCCATTTGATATCTTTAATGTATTTGTAGGTCAAAAAACTAAAATAACCAAAGGATAATTAATAATTATGAATGAAATAAGTAAAGAAAAACCAATAGAAAAGAAAGCTAAGACAGAACTGTCAAACGTGTTAGATGTAAATGACATGATGGCAGATGCAAACTCAGGTCTTGAGAATGTGTCCTCTGAGGATTTGGCTATACCTTTTCTAAGAGTAATCCAAGCTATGAGCCCACAGGCTAATTCCCGTGATGGCAAACACATTAAAGGGTGTGAGCAAGGAGATATATTTAACACTGTCGATAACACGTTGTTTAAAGGTGGTGAAGGTGTAGTTGTAGTACCTGTTGCGTATAAACGTAACTTTTTAGAATGGTTGCCAGAGCGTAAAGGTCTTGCTGCTGTTCACGATAACTCTGAGATCTTATCTAAAGTTGTTAGAAATGATAAAGGTCAAGACTACTTGGAGAACGGTAATCTATTAGCAACTACTGCTAATCATTATGTGCTTATTTTAGACGACAAAGGTGGATTTAGCCAAGCAATTATTGCGTTTGGTGGTAGTCAGCTTAAGAAGTCTAAAAAATGGAACTCTATAATGTCTGGTCTAAAGATTAGGACGAAAGATGGTAATGTGTTTACCCCACCAACTTTCTCCCATAAATACAGATTAACTTCTGTAGTAGAGCAGAATGACCAGGGGTCATGGTACGGTTGGGACATAGCTATGGACGAACAGTTAAGCGCAGGAGATAGTTTTATCTATTCTGCTGCTAAACAGTTTAGTCAGAACATAAACACTGGTTCTGTTAAAACAGCTAGTCAAGAAGACGCACCATTCTAGTAATGGTCTTAAGAGTTTGCTGGGTACTCTTAAACATCCAGCATATTATAAGATTTAATTATGAGAAAGATAGCAGAGCAATTTTCTCAGCTATTTAAAGGATCTGAAAGAGCACATGGACATTTTGAAGTTATTAAAGACAGGGGTGATGGTAAAAAGCAAGGCAAGGCAATTACTATTAAAACGTCTGGTCCAACTGTCGACTTTTGGGAAAAGCATTTACTTGGTAACTATGGCTTAGGAGTTATTCCGATTAACGATGATAATATGTGTCATTGGGGTTGTATAGATGTAGATGTGTATCCTTTGGATATTGCTGAACTGGTGAGTAAAATAGAAAAACTAAAGTTACCTTTAGTAGTTTGTAGAAGTAAGAGTGGTGGGGCACATATATTGTTGTTTGTTTCAGAGCCTGTAGGGGCTGGAGATATGCAAGATAAGTTAAGAGAAGTGTCGGCAGGTTTAGGTTACGGTGGTATAGAAATATTCCCTAAACAACGTCAAGTATTAGCAGATAGAGGAGACATAGGATCATGGTTAAACATGCCTTATTATGGTGGCGAAGATTCCACTAGGTATGGTCTATCCGAAAAAGGTGAAGCTCTAAATATAGATGATTTCCTAACCCATGCAATTTCGAGACAATTAACAACCGTAGATGAGTTGTTTAAGATAGAGATCGCTACAGTCGTTGATGATTTAGAAGGTGGTCCACCTTGTTTAAAAATACTGTTGAAACAAGGTTTTCCTGAAGGTACTAGAAATAATGGACTATTTAATGTTGCTGTGTATTTACAAAAAGCACACCCAGAAGAATGGAAGGACAGGTTAGAAGAATACAATCGTAAATATTTTCAGCCACCTTTACCTGCTAGGGAAGTTATGAATTTAATTTCACAGCATGAAAAGAAAGACTACAATTATAAATGTAATGACGAACCTATAAAATCTTATTGTAATCCAACTAAGTGTAAAACATGTAAGTTTGGAGTTGGTGCAGGGCACGATGCTCCTGTCTTCTCTAGTTTAGCTAAGTTAAACACGCAACCACCTCTATGGTTTATGTCTGTAAACGACAAACGTTTAGAGTTAACTACTGAACAACTACAAAATCAAATACGTTTTCAGCGTGTGTGTATGGAAACTTTAAATGTCATGCCACCTAAGATGAAAGAGATTTCTTGGCAAGGTTTAGTACAACAATTATTGGAGAATGGTTTAGAAATAATAGAGGTTAGTGAAGATGCTTCTGTACAAGGACAGTTTAACGAACTATTAGAATCTTTTTGCACAGATATTGCTCAAGCTTCCACTAGAGAAGAAATGCTTTTAGGTAAACCTTGGACCAATGAAGGTGTCACCCATTTCAGGATTAGAGATTTAATGGAGTATTTATTAAGACACAGGTTTATGGATATGCGTACTAACCAAGTTGCTTCTAAACTAAAGGATATGGGAGCAGAACATATATTCTTTAACATAAAAGGTAGAGGTGTGAACGCATGGGGAATCCCTGCCTACATGAACGAAGATGCAAACATAGAAATACCTAACATGCGACAGGAACCATTTTAACTATACGATGAATAGATTAAAGACTATGATAGAAGTATATGAGTACTTACGAGTTAGACATACAAGAAGCTATGGTTCTGGCAGAAAAAATTACTGCGTTAATCTACGAAAAAATACCAAAAGAAGAATTAGACAACTCCTCTTTAGTGTTAGCAATAATATGGTCAGCAATGGCTGTTGGTTTAAAGTCAGACATAGAGCCACCTCTATTAAAAGTAGTAGTACATTATGCAACAGAAGCACTTCTGGAAGACCTACCTTTACACCACGAAACAATACATTAATAAAGTACTTTACTTTACACAGTAAAGGAGATATGATTGTATCTTAACTAAGAAAGGAGAAAAGATGAAAGATGAAGAACTAAAAGAACACGTCTCGGTAATCACTATAGACGTTCAGGATCCAGAAACCAAGCAACCTTGGGGGATATGGAATAAATACATAGTCGGTCAGTTTAGTAGCGAAAGTCCTCTACATGATATTGATGTGGATAGGGCAAAAGCAGAAATTATAAATACTGTTAACTATAAAATACTGGGAGCTAAAGTCACGTGTTGTTTATCCTCTAGTGGTTACGATAAAAGTATATTAGACAAGTTAAAAAAATCTTCTCACGGGTTTTTTATCGAGTCACACATTCAGGAGAATCATGACTAGTATGAAACAAAATATGGAGCAGTACATAGTACTGCTAGAGTCACACTACACACCAGAGAACTTACGAGGTCAGGTGAAAGATGCATTGTATGCTATGGCAGAATTAGCCGACGCAGTTATACAAGACCCAATCACATCCATTAAGCCTCAAGAAACAGAAAGTATCATCAGTATTTCTGATAAAGAAGAGGATGAGATTAGAGAATTACTTGCTAAAGATAGCGAGGAATGACTTGGAATATACTTCTTGGTCCACCAGGAACAGGTAAAACAACCAGTCTACTAAACCTGACGGAGAGATATCTGCAGGATGGTGTGGAGCCTCATAAAATAGGTTACTTAGCCTTTACTAAGAAGGCTGCAAACGAGGCGTTAGAAAGAGCAAGCATACGTTTTGACCTAGACAAGAAACAGCTTGTTTACTTCAGAACAATACATTCCTTGTGCTATAATTGGCTTGGTCTTAAAACTTCAGACATTATGGCTCGCACACACTATAAAGAGTTTAGCAAACTAATGGGTGAACCATTAAATGGACAACTTAGGAAAGAGGAAGGTGCTGTGTTTGGTTTATCAAAAGGTGACCAAATGCTTTTCGTAGAAAACATAGCTAGGAACAAACAAATATCTATTAAAGAGCAGTGGAAAATGTCTAATCTTGATATTCCTTGGAACCATGTACATTGGTTTTGTAGTGGACTAGAAAGATATAAGGAAGAGAGGTTCCTTAAAGATTACACAGACATGCTGTATTTATTTATAAGAGAGAAATCTAAGCCTAGTCTCGATGTACTTATTGTAGATGAGGCACAAGATTTATCTAAGTTGCAATGGGAATGTATAAAGAAATTAGCTCGAGGTGTAAAAAATATACACATAGCTGGTGATGATGACCAAGCTATTTATCAATGGGCTGGTGCTGACGTACAATCCTTCATAGACTTAAAGGGAGATGTTGAAGTTTTAGAAAACTCTTATCGTATTCCTAGAAAAGTACATGAAGTTGCCCAAGGTATATTGAATAGAATACCTAAAGAAAATAGACGAGAGAAATCCTGGAATCCTAGGTCAGTAGAAGGAGAAGTTCATGTTCATACCTCACATGAACACATAGACTTTAGTGAGGGAGACTGGCTAGTTCTTGCACGCAACGGTTACATATTAAATCGTGTTGAAAAATTTTTGCAACAAATTGGTTTCATTTACGCTAGGAATAATGTGTTGTCTGTTAAGCAGGAACTATTAGATGCAATCGGTAATTGGGAACTATTACGAAAAGACAGAAAAGTTTCTGTTTCCAGAGTAAGGGATATCTATTATTTTATGTCTGTAGGGAAAGGTGTAGCACGTGGTAAAAAGAAATTACCTGGACTTCTAGAAGATGAGCTAGTGGATATACACGAATTAAAAAGTAAGCATGGACTCCTAACTGATGCTATTTGGCATGAAGCATTAGATAGAGTAGGAGCACAGCAAAGGGAGTATTTAATTGCTTGTTTAAGGCGAGGAGAAAAAACGTCTAAGCCAAGGATTCGTTTATCTACTATACATGCTGCTAAGGGAGGTGAGGCAGACAACGTAGTTGTGTTTACAGATGTATCTGTCAAGACTGCTAATGAACTTTATTCCAGACCAGATGGGGAGAATCGTGCGTTCTATGTCGCTGTTACTCGGACCAGGAAGAATCTTCACATAGTACAACCCTCCACGTCTAAGTTTTTTAGACCAATTATATAAACCCCTTTACAATGTATAGGACTTACGATATGATTAATGTGATGACTACTAAAGATAATAATAAAAACTGTACTATATGTAGCAATGTATTAACTGGTACCCAAAGGAAATACTGTAGTAAAAAATGTAGCCAAATAGCAACTATGGAGGATTACAAAGACGTTTATAAAGATTTAAATTGGGTAGGTGGTCCACGAGGACGAGCAACTAAAAGCTCCATTAAAAAAGAAGAAGTAATGGTCTTTGGTCAAGGTCACGCAGTACTTGGGGACTACAGTGTAGACCAAAACATATTAGCTATAGCTGAAACCAACCATGATTTAAATATGGAAGCCAGAGGGGATTACGAACAAAAAGTAGTGATCGACGGTTTAGAGCAGTTCGTAAAATCTTACAACGAGAACCACGAGACCACGTACGGCTCATATGCTATAGAAGCTAACAATAAGAAAAAAGAATTAGAAGTATATTTTACAAAAACAAAAGGAAAACATGATAAATCACACTAACTTTTTCGATTTTATAAACGAAAGACACTTAATACATCTACGCAGATTACGTGGTCAAGAGTTTCCTTGGACAGAAGATCCTATACTACAAAAATATAAATTTACTAATGTTTTTAGGGAGAACGACAAGACTACGCAATGGTTTAAGAAAAACATTCGTGAACCTTTACGCGACGAACAGGATGTAGTTTTAGCAACCATTATATTCAGATGGTTTAATTTAATCGCTACAGGTGAAGTTTTAATAGAAAACCATCTCCATAGATACTGGGACAGTAAACTTTGTTACGAAGTTCTAAAAGACCAGCCACAATGGATTACAGGTGCGTATATTATTAAGACACCTAATGGTATGAATAAATTAGCAGGAGTCTGCCATTGTATAGACCAGATAATGAACAACCATAATAAGTTTATGAATGATATACACGAAGCTAAACATTCTTTAGAAAAACTTTGGGAAGTTTTGCTTCCCTACCCATACATGGGTCCATTTATGGCTTATGAAGTAGTTACGGACTGGAGACATACTTGGCTAGGTGACGAAGCTGAAGATATATGGACGTGGGCTAATCCTGGTCCAGGAGCAAAACGAGGACTTAACAGAATCTATGACAGACCTGTAGATAAACATGTTAGAAGTCCACAGAATATTGTAGAGATGCAGGAATTGTTAAAAATAAGCGAGGATTTCCTACACGGACAAGTCCCAGATTTAGAGATGAGAGACATAGAGCATTCTTTATGTGAGTTTGATAAATACGAACGTGTGAGGCTTGGTCAAGGTAAACCAAGATCTCTTTATAAAAATAATAAATAAAAAGGAGTAATTATGATTGATGAGCAAAACGCAGAAATAAAATTAGACGAGGAGTCAGGACTATTCTATAGACCAGAATTAGGTGAGTTATTTGTAATACACGAACAGCCCCAATACTCTAAATTAGATTTTGAAGGTAAAACAGTTATGGATGTTGGTGGGCATATAGGTTGCTTCACAGCTTTCGCACTTAAAAATGGTGCAAAACATGTGTGGACATATGAACCTACACCAGAGAGTTACGCTTTAATGGTTATGAACGTTAATAATGACAAAACTAGTTTATACAACTCAGCCTTGACAGGAGACGACAAACCAACTGTAGATTTTTATTTATCTAAGTCCTACCCTACTTGCCATACACACATGCCTGTTAAAGGAAGGCAAAAACTTACTGTGGATGCAGCCAACTTTTGGAAAAAGGTTAAAGAGCATAAACCACAAGTATTAAAAGTAGATGTAGAAGGTGGTGAGTATGACTTTATGTTTCAAGAAGATATGCCTGATTATGTTGAGCAGATAGCGATAGAACTCCATCTAGGTAAAAAAGGTTACAGAGAACTTGGTGTAGATGTAGCTAAACTATTTAATGATTGGCATTACCACAATAAATTTAGGTTTAGTTGGCATATAACCACTTTAGTTCTACACAGAAAGAAAGAAGGTTTAGGTTTAGTAAAAGATAAATTAAAGGAGTTAGGACTATGAATAATATGTTTACACCTTATGAAAAAATGCGTGGTATAGCACAAACAGATGTAACTAAACTAGAAGAAGCTGGTAAATCTTACGGAGATTCTTGGAAGAGAAGAGGTGGAGTTGGTGCTTTTATGATGTTAGCGAGAAAGTGGGATAGAATAGAGAATCAGGTTTTAGGTTATAACTATGACGTGTTTGATGCATACTTCGACGATGATAGAAAAGAGGGTATTTTAGACGATATCCAAGATCTGCGTAGGTACTTACTACTAGTAGAAGAGCATGTGACGTCAATTACAAATAGAAAGGAGAGTTAAAATGAAGGTATTGATAACAATGTATGGTATAAATAGTCCTGGAGGAATAATTAACCATAACGAACAACTTATAGCTGGGTTAAAACAACAAGGTCACGAAGTAAATTTCGTTGAACTTAGTTGGCGAGAAGAAATAAAAGGAAAAACAACTAAAGACGACACAGAGTATGAACTAGGTGCGTCTGGTATCCCTGTTCATCAAGGTAAAGGCTGGTTGTTTCCTAGGATAAATAGGTTTGCATATAAGGGTGATTGGAATATAAAGCGTTGGAAAAGATTTGCAGAAGACTACGATATAATTATATGGCAGATTCCTGTTCCTACAAAACAAAGGGATAATGAGGGTAACACAGATTGGTTGGCTCTTTACGATTTACCAGAAAGGATAAAGCAAGTAGCTATAGTTCACGACGGAAATATGGAAAAAAGTTACCCTTGGATTCACCAAATATCCCACCATTTAAGTGGTCTTGCGTGTGTTCATCCGTGTGCTTACCATGGTGCTGCAGTATTAGATGTCCCAAGAGCATTGATATTTAACCCACAAGACCTGTCTTCGTTAACGAGGAATAATGATTGGAAGCAAAGGAGGAACAGTTTTATATCTATGCAGACATTTAAAGGTTGGAAACATGTTGATGACTTAGTTAGGGCAATCCCACATCTATCTCCTAATATAAAAAAACTTATGGCTGGTGGTGGTATAGAACAAAACTACATGACTTCTGTCGATAAGTGTAAACCACAGTATTTTGTGTCCCCAGACAGGGATCCTGATATAGACGAAATACACCATGGACAGAAAATATGGGATGTCGCCCTAGACCATGGAATGGAATGGTTAGGATATCTATCACAGAATAATATAAGAAAATTACTTAGAGAAACAAAAGTAGTTATAGATCCATCTTGGTCTGTTGCTTACGCTAAAGTTGGTGATCACTTTAATCGTGTAGTCGTAGATGGTATAATAGAGGGAGCAATACCAATCGCTAGAAATTATGGTATCTCTACTAATGCGGAAGGTTTGGGTGAAGTATTTAAACCTTATGAAAACTATATAATGGTTCCTCATGACGCCACGCCTCTTGAGTTTGCCGATAAAATAGAAGAGACTTGTTTTTTAGCTGACTATTTAGCTGAAGATATACACAATAACAATAGACAACTTTTAACTAATTTTGAAAGAGAAAGAGTTGCTCAACAATATGTATCTTTAGCATTAGGTATACCTACAGGATTTTATAATAAACTGGAAGTAGGAACTGTTAGCGAAAAAGTAAAAAATAAAACCAAAGAGATTATGTCTAATTTCTTTAAATTACCAACTGAATTATAACTGGAGGTTATAGATATGGCGAAGATTATAAATTGCACGAATGTACATGAGGCATTCATACTAGGAATAGACACTTTTAGGTGGGATCCAACTATCATAGAACAAGATAGTAGGGCAGGTGTGACTCTTGAATACCCTGGACCAGTGATAACTACTTTTAAAAACCCTTGTGAACGTGTTGTTTTCTGGGAACCACGAGATGCTAACCCATTTTTTCATTTTATGGAAGGTTTATGGATGTTAGCTGGTAGAGACGATGTAAGTTTTGTCACAGAATACAACAAACGTATGTCTTCTTTTAGCGACAATGGTGTAACCTTTAATGGTGCTTATGGCTACAGATGGAGAAACTTTTTTAAGAAAGACCAATTAGATATTATAGCTAAGAGGCTAAAAAACGATCATACAGATAGGAGATGTGTTTTGTCTATGTGGGATTGTGATAATGATTTAGATAAAGATACATTAGATACACCTTGTAATACACATATATATTTTAAGATAAGAGATAACAAACTTAACATGACTGTATGTTGCAGATCTAACGATATGATTTGGGGAGCATACGGTGCTAACGCAGTTCATATGTCTATGTTGCAGGAATACATGGCTGGTAGAATCGGAGTTGATGTAGGTGTTTATAATCAAATTAGTGATAGTTACCATGTGTACAAAGATCTATTTAATGAAATGGAATCTAGGTTACCAGAAGTAGACTACTATGCTATGAAGTACCCTATGACGAAAAGTCCATACGACACAGTCTCTACTTACCCTATGATGCCTAGCGATCAAGAAGACACTAACTTTTGTGAGTTGTTTGAGGAAGATCTAAATAATTTCTTTACATCAACTAACCCACATTTTAAACATAGTTTTTTCCTTGATGTTGTTGCTCCTATGCAGTTTGCATGGGAATTACATAGAGAAAAAGGTAATACTAAAGGTGCTATAAACATGCTGCGTTCAAATTGTAAAGCAGAGGATTGGACTCTTGCCTGTACAGAGTGGTTAGAGAGAAGATTAAACGTCAACCTAGTTGACGAAGAAGTGGAGGAGAAAGATGTCGGACCGTGCCACGCATAAAACTTGGTCATACAGCAGACTTTCTGTATTTGAGCAATGTCCTAAAAGATATTACTATGCTAGCATAGAAAAAATTCCTACACCACAGCATCCTGCTGCAACTAGAGGAACTGATATCCATAATGAAGCAGAGATGTTCATTAAAGGGGAAGGCAAAATGACTAAAGGTTTAAGAATGTTCGAAGAAGGTTTTGAGAATTTAAAGGAAGGTTATTGTGATGGTAATGTTTCTGTCGAGGAGGATTGGGCATTTGATATTAAGTGGCAACCTGCTCAATGGAACGAACTTAAGACTTGGTGCCGATATAAAATAGACGCTTATATTAAAAAACCCGATCGCACAGTAGTCATAGACTTTAAAACAGGTAGATATATGGGTAACGAGAAGACCCACGAACAGCAATGTGCTTTATATGCAGTAGCAACCTTTAATAGAGACCCCAGTATAGAAGTGGTTCAGGCAGAACTTTGGTATCTAGACCATGGTAAAATATCTAGACATTCATATACTGCTGACGAACTAAGAGAAAGACAAGCAACGTTCCACGAAAGAGCGTTAAAACTAACTGAAGCTATAGATTACCCAGCAAAAGCAAGTGTAGAAAACTGTCGCTGGTGTCATTTTGGCAAAATAGGATTATGTGATGAATACAGATCGATCTAAAAATGTTGTGAATATATTAAATGTGTTAAGTGGAGGTGAGGTAAAACGTTACCACACTATGAAAACTATAGGCGAGCAAACTGTTGCAGAGCATTCTTGGGGTGTAGCGACTATACTTAATTGGTTAAAACCAGACATTAGTAAAATTGCATTGCTAAAAGCATTGACCCACGATGTAGCAGAAAAAAGAACAGGAGACATGCCAGCACCAACTAAATGGAATAACCCAGAATTAGCTAAAGAATTGTCTATAGTGGAGAAAGGTATAGAAAAAGAACTCGGTGTAGACTATGATGTCAGCCCAGAGGAAAGAGAGTTTTTTAAACAATCTGATTTATTTGAGCTTTTACTGTATTGTGTAAACCAAAGAAGTCTAGGTAATACTAACGTTAATGTTGTGTTTAGTAATGGTGTGGAAAAATTAGTTGACATGCAATTAAATGATAAAGGCAAAGCACTCCTTGCACATTTAGTTAAATCTTATGGTGCAACAGAATGAGGCAGAATCCCATGTTCCCTCCTAAATCAGATTGGGTTGCTCCTGATACATTACCTGATTTATCTTCAGCTAAACGTATAGCCATAGATTTAGAGACAAAAGACCCTAATTTAACTACATCTGGTCCAGGATGGGCGACTGGAGATGGTTATGTTACAGGATTCGCTATAGCTACCGACAAATGGAGTGGATATTTACCTATCCGACATGAAGGTGGTGGTAATTTAGACACAGGTTTAGTGAAACGTTGGCTAAATAAGACTTTGTCTAGTCGTTGTGATAAAATATTCCATAATGCTTTGTACGATGTGGGTTGGTTGAAACGAGAAGACATACAACTTAATGGTAAAATACACGACACAGTTATTGCTGCTCCTTTAGTAAACGAAAACAGAAGAAGATATTCTTTAAATGTTTTAGGTGCAGATTATTGTGGGGACATTAAAGATGAAACTCTACTTAGAGAAGCAGCACAATCTTACGATGTAGACCCTAAATCAGAAATGTGGAGGCTTCCTGCGAAATATGTAGGGGAGTATGCCGAACAAGATGCCGTGTTGACGCTAAAATTATGGGATAAATTAAGTAAACAGCTAGAAAAAGAGAACCTACAGTCTATATATGAGTTAGAATCTAACTTAATTCCTTTGTTAATAGAGATGAGATGGCGAGGTGTACGTGTTGATGTAAACAAAGCTGAGCAGTCTGTAGATGAACTTAAAAAACAAGAACAGGAATGTATTAAACAAATAAAATATAAATATGGTGCCGATGTAGATGTATGGGCATCTCAAAGTGTAGCAAAAGCATTTGATAAAGCAGGACTGACATATCCTAGAACTAAGAAAACAAACGCACCTAGTTTTACTGGACAATGGCTAGAAAGTTTGAACCACGGATTACCTAAACTAATTGTACAAGCAAGAAAATACCAAAAGATTCGCAGTGCTTTTATAGAAAATATGATACTAAAACATTCGCATAATGGTAGGATACATGGACAAATGCATCCTCTACGAGGAGACTCTGGGGGTACTGTTAGTGGAAGGTTTAGTTATAGCACACCTAATCTACAACAAGTTCCTGCTCGTGATCCTATACTTGGTCCATTGGTTCGTGGTTTATTCTTACCAGAAGAGGGCTACAGCTGGGGTGCTTTCGATTACTCACAACAAGAACCTAGACTGACTGTTCATTATGCATCTAGAATGAATCTCGCTGGGGCAGAAGAAGCAGTTTCTGCTTATCGACATGATGATGCTGACTTCCATCAAATAGTCGCAGATATGGCAGGTATATCGAGGAAGGATGCTAAAGTAATAAACTTATCTTTGAGTTATGGTATGGGCAAAGCTAAGTTGATAAATGCATTAGGTATTAACGAACTTGAGGCTGATGCGTTGTTTAATAACTATCATTCTAAAGTTCCCTTTATTAAAGAATTAACATTAGCTTGCTCTAGAAAAGCAGAGAATGTCGGATATATCACAACGCTATTGGATAGAAAATGTCGTTTTGATATGTATGAACCAAGAAACGAGAAAGAACTACCATTGCCGTATGAACAAGCGTACGATCAATACGGAGGAAACATTCGCCGAGCATACACCTATAGAGCATTCAATAGGTTGATACAAGGCAGTGCAGCAGATATGACAAAACAAGCTATGTTGGATTTATGGAATGAAGGAATCGTTCCACATATTCAAGTACATGACGAGTTAGACATATCTGTTAAAAATAAAGAAGAAAGCAGAAAGATTGTTGAAATTATGGAAACTTGTGTTGACTTAGATGTCCCTTCCAAAGTGGATGCCGAGATAGGTAAGACTTGGGGTACTGCTACTGTCGACCACACAAAATATTGGAGCAATTGATGCAAGGAATAGATGATAAAACGGCGAAGAACTTTTTAGATAGAAATAAAGAAATGTTTGATTTACACAAAGAAGGTCAAACTATGGAAAGCATAGGTGATGTGTATAATATTTCAAAACAAAGAGTTCATCAGATTATAAGAAGATGCAAGATAGGTGAAGGACATTACTACAATGCCCATCAAATAGAACAAGAGAAAAGACATTTAGATACAGATGATTTTTCTGATTGGCTAAAAACTAAAGGAATCAAGAAAGTAAAATCTAGATTCGTTTGAAGGAAAGTGCCTTCTGGTCTCTTGTAAATAAGAACCTGAGCAACATGCATGTGCAAAGAATTGAAACAGGAGGAACTGGGCGAGGGATACCTGACTTTAATGCATGTTGCAAAGGTGTAGAGTTCTGGGTAGAATTGAAAGTTGTTAATTCTGGAAAGAAGATCGGATTACGACCAGAACAAATAGGTTGGTTAGTAAAAAGATCTATGAATGGAGGACGATGTTTTGTTTTAGTTAGAACTCCTGAAGCAGAAATATATTTGTATAAAGGTAAGGATGCAAGGCAAGTAGCCGATGAAGGTTTACGAATGACTCCTTATCTTTGTCTTAAAAAACCTTATGACTGGAATTTACTAGTAAAAACTTTTTTAGATTAATACAACAAAGTCCTTTACTTTCTTTTAGAAGAGGAATAGAATGATTGTATGTTTGGCAATAAAGCCTAACTAAAGAAAGGAGACTTATGAATAACACTACTATAAATCCGTACGATAAAAATCTATCAACGGTATTCAAAACATTACGAAAAGTTGTTGCTGGTAACCCAAATGCAGAACAAGCATTAACATTACTTTCGGAACACGTAAAACGTAAAACACCTAGAAGTAAAGAAAAAACTTCTAAGACCTATGGTATTGCCCCAGTGGATATCGTTAACCAATCGTCGCAATATCTTGACGGTCGAAAAAAACCTCGTTCATTAAATATTCTGGACATAGTAGAAGGGATTGGTGCTAAAAACCGTTCCGTCGAAATCCTTAAAAAGGAACTTGGTATTTGCGAGGCAGACCTTAATTACTGTCGAACATGGGGATACATAAATATAACTAAAAGGGAGATAGCGTAATGACAAACCTAGAAATAACAACAATACAGATGTTAAAAAAAGAATTTAAAAAACTTACTACTTTGGGCATGTCATGCCCTAAGTACAGAAAATTTCATGACAAAGCAGAAAGTCTTGGTTATGAGTGTTATGAACATTTTGACTCTTGTAGAGGAAGAACTGTTCCTATGATTCAAAAGATAGAGGTAGCGTAATGAATAAAGCACAAGAAAAACAATGGCAACGAGTGTATGATTTGGTTGCAGAAATAGACCATACTTTCTCACAAATAGACACTAGCAGGATATCTGAAGATCAGTTATCAGAATTCGGTGTTGCTGGGAGAATTTTACAAAACATAGGTAAAGAATGTGAATTTCTTTATCGCTACTGGGAAAAACCAAATGACGAATAAAGCACCTAAAAGTATTATGAAGTACATCAGAAACAAATATGGATTGCCTCTTAGCATTCCATTTGAGAAAATACCTAAGATTCTATCAAAGGATGATTACGCCATGTACATACATGCTATGAAATACCCTAATGGTATGCCTGATGACCAGACACCAGAGTAAACACGAGACAGAAGTAGAGGTTAGATTTACAATGCCAGGTAGACCAAATTACATAGCTATTTGTAAACATCTACTAAAGCTGGTTGCAGAACAACAGCTATGGTATAAGACAACAACTAGTGTTCTTGAAAAGAAGTCCTTTACTTTTAGAAAAGACTGATATATCATTTAAGAACATTAACAAGAAAGGAGAAATGTATATGTATAAGATAGTAAGATTTTATAATAAAGATGGGGTTTCTAAAAAAAGTAGAATAATAAAAGCTGGGGTAACTTTAAAAGAAGCACAAGAACATTGTCAGAGATCTGACACTAGTGGCTTTCATAATAATACCCATTGGTTCGATGGTTACACTAAAGAATAAATAAGAACATTAACAAGAAAGGAGAAATGTATGAGTAACGTAAAAGATTGGATAACACATTCTTACCCAGAAATGAAAGCCAAGTTCGAGGTAAAAGCCGAGCATTTAGTTAAGGGTTATGACAAGGTTGTAAGCGAGGAATATTCCGACGAACGTATGGGTGGTTGGATTGTTCGTGACGAGGCTAATATGATGATTGGCTGGGTTGGTAATTTAGGCGACATAAAAGTTTACGATTACGAGCCAACTACTAAAGCAAACGCAACAGCTAGAAACTTTAGAGGTGTAAAGAAATGAAGAAAAAACAAATTAAAAAACTTAAGAATGAATTACAATGGTGGAGTGGTTATCAACTTGGGTTAGATCACGCAGTAGATGAAACTCAAAAAGACCTATCCTTTATATCAAGAAGTCGTGCTTGTGAAAACGAGATGCGTAAAATAAAAAAATTATTATTAAAAGAGAAGAAATGCAAAAATGTTTTAGTAGCTTAGTGAACAGATTCTTAGAATGGTCTTTTCAGAGAACAAAAGATAGATTATGGAGAGAGAGGAAATGAAAAAAGGAATTACTTTCGGAACATTCGATTTATTTCACACTGGACATGTCCTGATGTTAGAAGAAGGTAAAACTGTTTGTGACCATTTAACTGTGTGCATCCAGAGAGACCCAAATTTTGACAGACCAGATAAAAATAAACCAATACAAACTATTGTCGAAAGACAGATACAAGTTAAAGCCTGTGTGCATGTTGATGATGTAATTGTTTACGAATCCGAAGAAGACGTGATGAATATCCTAAAAGGTTTACATTGGGATGTTCGCATCATAGGAGAAGAGTACAGGGAGGCTCCATTTACTGGAAGGGAAGATACTCTTGACTCTTGTTACTTTAATAAGCGAGGGCATAACTTTTCGTCGAGTGAGCTTAGAAAAAGAGTAGAAAATTAATTTAATAAAACTCCTTTACTTTAAAGTTAATGAGTATATGATTAATTTATATTAACGAAAAAGGAGAATTAAAATGAATAAAGCAAAATTAATTAAAAAACTAGAAAAGGCTATAGAGCCAACACTAAAGGCTAAAGGTTACGGCGATAACCCAGAAGAACTTAGAGAAAGTCTTAGCGAATATGTGTATCTTACTGCCGAAGAATTAATAGCTACTATAGGAATGAGAAGATGTAATTTTGTCGCCCTTAGTACTGATTTAGGTGGTTACGACGAAGAATGTTTTAAAGATGGTGAGACTACTGGAGTTTACGCGATGTCTAACCATATACACGTCAGGCTTGGTAAAAAAGTTGCTAAAAAAATGATTGCTGATGTCTATAGTCCTAAATTATTTAGAGTATTAGTTAGTGGTTATGCGCAACTATCTGATAGTTACACTTCTAAAGTTTTTAGCGTGAGTATATAATGAGGTTAAATAAAGGAGAAGTCCAAATACTTATAGCCTTGGTAGATTCACAAATACTTGGTATAGAACAAGAGGAAGTTCAATACCACATAGATGAGGGTACTTACTTTAATGTGAAAAGCCTAGAGCAAGTAGAAAAGTTATTTACAAAACTTTGTGTAAAAGAGGGGCAGTTTAAATGAACATAGAAGAACTTAACGAACTTCGAGAAACATGGAAAGGTGTGTCTATGACAGACCTTCCCGTTAAAGAAAGAGATGAGATTGAGACATCCATCTCTTGGTTGGAAAGAGGAGATATTAGAACTATTGCGAATGCGAAGATAGATTGTTTATCTCTCGCTGCGAGGTTTTACATATTGAGAAATTAAAAGTTGTATCGGCTGTTTGGAATATTCCATGTTTTTGTTTTGTGAAGCATGGGTAACATTCAAGATATATAGGTCCTATCAGTCGGTCTCCTAAAAAATGTTGCCTATATATCACACAAACGACTGGCTCCTTCGGGAGCCTTTTTTGTTCATGACATGGAGTTTCTTAGAGAGGTGGACTGGGAGTCGACTTATCGAAGTTAGGTAGTTCTAGCAGATAGATCATCTGGAATATCACCTTTCATCCAGTATGTGAGCGAATACCTCTTGCCTCTTGTGATATTCAGAGCTGTGTGTCTGTGAGTGACACGCGAAGGAAATAATATGGCATGACCAACAGGTAATTGACCAGCACCAAATTTCTGGTTTTCGAAGTAAACTCCGCCATCGTCGAAGTCATCATTTAGTTGGACTGACAGTGAGATATCTGCCAAGCCATCGTGATGCCATCCAGGATTGCCAATCTGACCATCCATGCTGTGCTTAACCACAAACGCTGATGATAACCAAACTAAGGGAAAACTCCATCGACTGCATGCGATGGGTAGAATGTGCTTCTCGATGTTCTGTATGTGTGTTGTGTTCACATAAGGAGAAATATCTTTTAGGTCCATCTCTGGGGCAGGGTATGCATCACCAGGACGATGATCGAACTTCCCGATCCCTTCGCATAACTCTACAAGCTGGGCACAATATTCTGGGGTTAAAAAAGGAAAGCTAATAATATCTGGGGCTGGTTCCTCAACTAACTCCATGACGGATGCCTTTACTTCATCAGTCGGCATAAAATTCTCTTCGGGAACAAGAACGTAGTCTTGTGTTGCTTGTAAAAGCTCAGGAGCAATATTGTTGGGGTTATAGTTATATATACGACTTACATCAACCATTGTTGTATTGTATCTTAAAAAAGGATAATAAACTCCTTTACTTGTAGAATAAAGAGGAAGAGAATGGAACTTGTATTAACAAACAAAAAGAAAGGAGAAAGTTATGAATACAGTAAATAGAAAAAATAAAAGACTCGAGGAACGTGCGTTTAACGTTGAGTTGTTTAAAAAAGATAATGAGAATCTTTGGATGTACTTAGGTTGGAACATTCGCAATTTTAAATGTGGTAATCTAAAAGATTCCTGGGTTTTTGAGTTTTGTGAAAGCCTTGTAGAATATATAAGGAAGAATGGTGCGCTTTCTGATAAGCAACTTGCTGCTTTATTAAGGATAAAAGAAGCTAAAGGGAATAGTTGTGCTAAAGTAAAACCTACACCGACTGCTATTGTCGATTTAACGGTGATTAAAGATAAGCTATTACTTGCCGATGCTAAAAATCTAAAAGCTAAGATAATTGCTGGTGATGGGTATAAATTTACTCTTGCTCCTAGCAGTGGTAAAAACCCTAATTGTGTGTATGTTGCTTTTAATGGCGAATATCTAGGTAAAATAAATGCTGACGGCGAATTCTTCGGATATAAAGTAGCTAAAGAGCATCTTGATAATATCCAAGCCATCGCCCAGAATCCTTTACAAGAAGTTAAGGCTTATGGGTTAAAGTCTGGTAGATGTGGTTGCTGCTCACGACAGCTAACTAATAAGGAGTCTATTAAATTGGGCATTGGTCCTATCTGCCGAGAGAATTACGGTTTATAAAACTCCCTCTCGGTTTTATTGGCTCCTTCGGGAGCCATTTTTTTGTGTATGTGTGGTGTGCGTTTTGGGCGAGAGTCCGACTGAGAGTGGACTTATCGAAATAGGTGTATAAATAAATTAACTTTTTTTAACAAACTCCTTTACTTCTAGAATAAGGAGGAACATGATGACTGTATATTAACTAAAGGAGAACGTAAATGAACGAACTAACTAAAAACCAAATCGAAGCTACCAAGCTTCTAAACAAATGGATAGAAGATGGAGATTTCTACATGGAAGATTGTAGTCACGAAGAGTCTACTAACTATGCGTGGATGGGAGATATGCTTGACCTTCTAACAGATAATGGCTGGGGTAGAAAATCTGCTGAAGGCACTATAGGTAGCCTTTTCAATATTGCTTATGTTGAGTATGACGAAGAATTTAATGACGAAACAGGTCAAAGAGAAACTCTTTACACTGTTCTAATGACTAGTTAAAACTTCCCCCAAGTTTTAGTGGCTCCTTCGGGAGCCATTTTTTTGCTTGTGGACTGTGGTTATTTCCGAAGGAGTCGCAATGGCAGTCGACTTATCGAAAGGGTAATATATTGTCTATACATGAGAAATGGATTTTGTGTTGTTGTTTGTTGATAAGTTTCGAAACAGCCAATAGGCTAATACGATGTACTCTAGATGTAGTTGTAGAAGTAATCACAGCGTATTAGCAATGGGTATTGGACTCCTATTACTTCTTACAACCAATATGAGATATGTATGAGAGTACTTGCTGATAGCAGGTAGATAGTAGTAGAATAATGATTACCAGCTTTGCAATACGCTTATATAGAGCACAGGAGGGATAGCTCAAACATGGAAAGTAATCTCAAGGAAAAGAAACTGACACCGAAGCAGGAAAAGTTCTGTCAGCTTGTTGCTTCAGGAACTAGCTTAAAGGAGGCAGCCGTCCTTGCTGGCTATTCAAATGCCAACGCTGGTCGTGCAGGAGCATTCCTCGCCAACCATGAGCCATTGGTCCAGAACAGAATACAAGAACTCCAGAACAGAGGAGCAGCAAGGGCGACGCTCACCTTATCAAAGCATCTTGGCAATCTAGAACAGTTAAGAGACAAAGCAGTCTCGAACAATGCCTTTGGTGCTGCTGTAACTGCCGAGGTAAGTAGGGGAAAAGCAGCAGGACTTTATATAGATCGCAAGGAGTTGACAGTCAATAAGACATCGGACATGACCAAGCTAGATATTATCAAAAGAATACAGCAACTTCACGACCAGTCAGGAGGCATTCTTCCAATAGCAACATCATACACCATAGACGCCAGTCAAGAGACTGTTGACTCCTCTACTGATGTTCCGGAAGATACTTCTGAAACTGACAAGGGCGAGGAGTCTAATGACTAGGATTCTTTTTACTGTGGACTCTGGGTATCATGACTCCAGAAGACCTAACCCCCCTGCTGGAAGAGCCCTTTATAATAAAAGCATACGTTGGTTCCTGACAAATGTTCTCCAAAAATTTTGCAATAAGTTTTTTATATGAAAAATGAACTAGAGCACATCCCTCAAGAGTTACTTTCGGAACATCTTGAGTTATCCGAACGTTTGGCAGCACTCCAGAAAAAGGAGACTATACAAACTAATTTTATGCCTTTTGTCAAAACAATGTGGAGTGACTTTATAGAAGGTGAGCATCATCGTATAATGGCAAAAGCCTTTGACCGAATCGCATCAGGCGAACTTAAACGGTTAATTATTAATATGCCACCACGTCACACTAAATCGGAATTCGCCTCCTACCTGTTCCCTGCGTACCTAGTGGGCAAAAAGCCAGGGTTAAAGATAATACAAGCAACCCACACGGCAGATTTAGCAGTGCGTTTTGGTCGTAAGATTCGTGATTTAATTGTCACTGATCAATTTAAAGAAGTCTTCCCTAATGTGGAATTAAATCCAGAAAGTAAGGCTGCTGGTCGATGGGAAACAAGAACGACAGATGGTAAGATGAACGGTGAGTACTTCGCCTCAGGTGTAGGTGGTGCATTGGCTGGTCGTGGTGCTGATCTATTTATTATTGATGACCCACATTCAGAACAAGATGCCATGAGTGCAAATGCATTGGACGATGCTTATGAATGGTACATGACTGGTCCACGTCAAAGACTACAGCCAGGAGGTGCTATCGTAATGGTTATGACCCGATGGTCTAAAAAAGATTTAACTGGTCGAGTTATTAAGAAAATGATGGAATCTAAAGAAGCTGACCAATGGGAGATAATAGAACTCCCTGCCATTCTACCTTCAGGGAAACCTCTTTGGCCAGGATATTGGCCACTACCAGAGTTAGAAAAAATCAAAGCCTCTATATCCCCAAGTAAGTGGACTGCAGAATATATGCAAAACCCAACAGGCGAAGGTGCATCGATAATAAACAAAGAGTGGTTTAAAATTTGGGACAGAGACGAGCCACCACATGTAGATTACATTATACAAAGTTACGACACGGCTTTTTTGAAAACTGAACGAGCCGATTATACAGCCATTACTACGTGGGGAGTTTTTTACCCAGAAGGGAAGATAGGAGATGAGAACTACGCAGGCGATGAAGCACACGTTATTCTTTTGGATTCTATTAAAGAACGTCTAAACTTCCCCGAACTAAAACGAAAAGCTCTTGAACAATATAAAGAATGGAATCCTGAATCGGTTATTATAGAAGGTAAAGCATCTGGCATGCCCTTGACGCAAGAATTACGAGCCATAGGTATCCCTGTACAAACGTTTACGCCAAGCAGGGGGCAAGATAAGATTGCTCGATTGAACTCTTGTGCTCCATATTTTAGTGGTGGTTATATATGGGTTCCAGAAAACAACTGGGCAGAGGAATTAGTAGATGAAGTTTCTGATTTCCCTTATGGAGAACACGACGATTTAGTTGACAGCACGACACAGGCTCTTATGAGATTTAGGCAGGGAGGTTTTGTGCGATTGAGAACAGATTATGAGGATGAACCAATAGTGAGAAGGAAACGAGTTTACTATTGAGCACTTTGTACGTATGATTTAGACTATCCACTTCGATTGGAGAATAAATGGCTATAGAAAAGACAATGTTAGAGTCGTTAATAAACGGTGAAACAACTGAGGTAGAGCTCCCAGCTGAGATGGAAGAAATACTGCCAGAGAATATTATCATAGAAGGTGAAGAGGAAGAATCTAGCATAGACATAGTTCCTGATCCAGATGAAGACTTTAATCAAAACCTAGCCGAAATAATAAACGAAGACGATCTAACCACCCTTTGCGGAGAGTTATCCTCTGATTTTGACGATGATGAGGAGTCAAGAAGAGAATGGCTAGAAACTTTCACTAATGGTTTAGAGCTTTTAGGTATAAAAACAGAAGATAGAACACAACCTTTTCCTGGAGCGAGTGGTGTACACCATCCTTTACTAGCAGAATCGGTAGCACAGTTCCAGGCTCAAGCCTATAAAGAGCTTTTGCCTGCTGATGGACCTGTGAAAGCCCAAATATTAGGCACAGCAAACGTTGCTAAAGAACAACAGGCTCAAAGAGTCAAAGAATTCATGAATTACCAGATAACCTACAATATGGAGGAGTATGACCCTGAGTTAGATCAGTTATTATTCTATCTTCCTTTGTCTGGATCTGCGTTTAAAAAGGTTTATTACGACCCAGCTAAAGCAAGAGCAGTCAGCAGTTTCGTTATGGCTGAAGATTTCATTGTTTCTTATGCCTCGACAGACTTAATGGACTGCCCAAGAGCAACACATGTCATACAGATGTCAGAAAACCACATCCGCAAAATGCAACAAGCTGGTTTATATAGAGATATAGACATAGGTACTCCTGCTAATGACTATGCAGGTGATGCAGCAGGAGTTAAGGATAAAATTAACGATATAACAGGTGTTTCTAAGCCTTCGACAGCAGAAACATACACTGTTTTAGAAATGCATGTAGATTTAGACTTAGAAGGCTTTGAAGATATGGTTGACGGTGAGCCTACAGGCATAGCATTACCATACATAGTTACTTTAATCAAAGAAAGTAGCCAAATACTAGCTGTTAGAAAGAATTTTAATCCTGGAGACCCATTAAAGAAGAAAATAGACTATTTTGTTCACTATAAGTTCCTTCCAGGACTTGGTTTTTATGGATTTGGTCTAATACACATGATTGGTGGGCTAAGTAAGTCTGCAACATCCATATTAAGGCAGTTAATAGACGCAGGTACACTTAGCAACCTTCCAGCAGGGTTTAAAGCTAGAGGAATGCGAATTAGAGATGATGATACACCCATAGAACCAGGAGAATGGCGTGATGTAGACGTTCCAGGAGGAACTATACGTGATGCTCTTATGCCACTGCCCTATAAAGAGCCAAGTGGTGTATTGACCCAACTTTTAGGTGTTTTAGTAGAAAGTGGTCAACGTTTTGCTAATATTGCTGACATGAAGATGGGTGATATGGGAGGAGAAGCTCCTGTAGGTACAACTATCGCTATGATGGAACGTGGTAGTAAAATCATGTCTGCGATACACAAACGTTTACACTATGCTCAAAAAATGGAGTTTAAACTCCTTGCAAGAGTTTTTTCAGAGTCTCTACCAACAGAATACCCTTATGACGTTGTTGGTGGTTCTCGTTTAGTATATGCCAAGGATTTTGATGGTCAAGTTGACGTTATACCTGTAAGTGACCCAAATATCTTTAGCATGAGTCAAAGAGTTGTTTTAGCCCAGACTCAACTGCAGTTAGCTCAAAGTGCTCCGCAATTACACAATTTACGCCAAGCATACTACAAAATGTATACTGCTTTAGGTGTGCAAGATATTGATGAGATCTTGATGGCAGAAAACGATGCCCAACCAAAAGACCCCGTGCAAGAGAACCAAGATGCTATGATGGGAATGCCATTAAAAGCATTCCTAGAACAGAATCATGACGCACACATAGAGACACATATGGCATTTATGCAGAATCCTATGGTTCAACAAAACCCTACTGCGTTATCTGCGCTACAAGCTCATATACAAGAACATCAAGCTCTGAAGTACAGACTACAGGTGCAACAGATACTAGCAGAGCAAGGTACACAACTACCAGAACCAGGACAACCTGTTCCTATGGAAGTACAGAACCAGATAGCAATGATGGCAGCACAAGCAACTCAACAAATTACAGGGCAAGAACAAGCCTTGATAGAAGCACAACAAATAGCTCAACAACAACCTCAAATGGACTTAGCTAATAAACAGCTAGAACTACAGGGTATGGAAATACAAAGAAAATCTAAAGCAGACCAGTTGCGTGCAGAAACAGAACTAACAAAAGCACAGATTGACTCACAAACAACACTTGCTAAAGCAGAGAAAAACGAAGACATAGCACAACAAAGAATAGCTGCTTCAAGAGAAAAAGATGCTATGGACGCAGAATTAAAAACACAGAAATCTTATAGTGAAATATTACGACAAGTAAAAGACGCTGAAGAAAAAAGTGAACCCCAAGGAGATTAAAATAGCTAAACCACCAGGACTATATGCAAACATAGCGAAAAAAAGAGCTCGAATAAAAGCAGGTTCGGGTGAAAAGATGCGTTCTGTTGGAGATAAAGGTGCACCTACAGCACAAAATTTTAAAGACGCTGCAAAAACTGCAAAAATGGCTGAGGGTGGTTTATTCCATGGTGGCTGTGGAGCAGTTATGAAAGATCGAAAGAAAAAAACTAAATATCGTTAAAGGAGAAAGATATGCCAAATAAAGAATATTCTAAAAAACAAAAGAAATTAGCAGCAGTAGCTGACCCAAAAGATAAAATTACTGGTGCTGATTTAAAGAAACTAGGGAAAAAACCTAAAAAGATGATGGATGGTGGCATGTACAAAATGAAAGACGGTGGAATGCTTCCAGAATATGGTGGTGGTGGTTTAGTAAAAACTAGAGGCACAGGTGCAGCTACCAAAGGACTTCATTTTAAAGGTTAATGGACTACATAAAGATTATAGAGTACTTACTTAAAAAGTACCGCGAACGTTTATCCTCGTTAGAGGAAACGCTTTCATCAGGTGGTGTTGCCAATCATGAGCAATACCAGCGTGTCGTTGGAGAGATATCAGGTCTTCGCTCCGCCGAACAAGAAATAATTGACCTGCGTAATAATATGGAGAAAGAGATCGATGACTAATAAAACAATTCCAGATGTAGTGGATAATTTTGGTACTGTTAAAACAGTAAAGCCAGAAGCTGCAGAGGTGAAATCACCAGAAGAAATTGCTTCTGAAAAAGACCAACTTCCTACACCCACAGGGTATAGGGTGTTAATACTACCAAGAGGCAGATCTGCAGTAACAGAAGGTGGTATTCAATTAGTTAAAGACACAGTAGAAAGAGACACAGTATCCTCAGTCGTAGGATATGTTATTTCTCTTGGACCAGATGCTTATAAGGATCCTGTAAAGTTTCCTGAAGGTGCTTGGTGTGAAGAGGGAGAATGGGTGCTTTTCGGCAGGTATGCTGGAGCTAGATTTAAAATAGACGGAGGAGAGCTTCGACTTTTAAATGACGACGAGATTTTAGCTAAAATACCTAACCCAGAAGCAGTAGATTATTAATAACCACCATGGAGGACGCCATGCAACAAGAAGAAAATCTTGCCAAGGATGAATCAGTAGAAGTAGAACTTCCTGCTGAGACAGAGGGAAAACTTGAAGTCGTTGAAGACCAACAAGTAGAAAAAGAAGAAGATAGAACAGAACAGGAAGAATACGGTGAAGGAGTTCAAAAAAGAATTAACAAACTCACCTACAAACTCAGAGAAACTGAAAGACAGAACGAAGAGGCATTATCTTGGGCTCAGAAAGTACAAGAGGAAAATGCGAAATTAAAAGTAAAAGCAGACTCGGCGAACACTGCTATGTTTTCTGAGTATGACAATAGGATAGGGACTGAGCTAGAATCTGCAAAAGCTGAATACAAAAATGCTTTTGACACAGGTGACACAGATGCTATCATTAACGCTAATGAAAAATTATCTAGACTTTCTGTTGAGAAAGAAAGTTTACGTCGTGTTTCTGAGCAGAAAAAAAGAAAAGCAGTAGAAGGGTCTAATGAGCAACCAGTTAACACTGCTGCTTTTGTACCTAGTAATGCTGGAAACCCACAACCTGATAAAAAAGCTCAAGACTGGGCAGCTAGGAATTCCTGGTTTGGTCAAGATCAAGGAGCAACTTTTGCTGCATTTGGTCTACATCGTGAGTTAATGGAAGAAGGTTTTGATGGTACGACGGATGGTTATTATGAAGAATTAGACGCAAGACTTGCTAAATTCACAATTAATAACCATAATGAACCTCGAGAACAAAGTTCTGACTCTCCCGTGCAGAGAGTTGCTAGTCCCACAAGACAAGCAAGAACTAGTAAAGCACGCAGTAGGACAATTAAACTCACACAGAGTCAAGTAGCAATTGCGAAAAAACTAGGTGTGCCTCTTGAAGAGTATGCAAAATATGTTAAATAAAGTTAAAGGAGTATAATATGACAGAAAAAGATACAAACAACGTAGAACAATCTGTTGCTTCAGATCGATCTCCCAGATCTGCACAAGCACGAGAAAAAACATCTCGCAGAACACCATGGAAACAACCCTCTGCACTAGATGCACCAGCAGCCCCTCCAGGCTTTAAGCATCGATGGATTAGAGAATCTATATTAGGTCAGGACGACAGAACCAATATGTCTAAACGTTTACGTGAAGGCTTTGAACCTGTTCGTGCTGAAGAATATCCAGATTTCGAAGCTCCAACGATCTTAGACGGTAGACACGCTGGTATTATCGGAGTAGGTGGATTAATCCTGGCAAGAATACCTGAGGAAACAGTTAAAGAGAGGCAAGATTACTTTGATGGTATGACTGCTGACGCAATGCGTGCTGTTGACACAGATTTAATGAGAGAAAGTCATCCTTCGATGCCTATTAGTCAACCTAATAGATCATCAAAGATAACTTTCGGAAAAGGCTCTTAATTTTATAAATTAAGGGAAATTTAACACATATATTATAAGGTGAATAAAAAATGGCGAATATAAATGACCCAGATGGCTTCACTCCCGCATATCATATGTCTGGTGGAACAATCAGACCACAAGAGTTTGCAATAGCAAGCGAGACTTCAGCATCAATCTTTTCAGGTGATGTTGTAAATCTCTCGAGTGGTTTAGTTATCCAAGGTACTGCAACAGGTACCCCACTAGGTGTTTTTTACGGAGTGGAATACTCAGCAACTACAGGCGAAAAGGTTTTTTCAAAATCTTGGGTCGGTAGCACTGCTACACTAGGTGCTGCGAATGCTAAAGCATTTGTTTATGTCGATCCAGATATTGTTTATGAGGCGCAGGCATCTGCTACTCCTACACAAGCGTCTATCGGTACAACAAATACTATAACAACAACCGCAGGTGATTCAAGCACAGGTAGATCGAAAGAGGCTGTTACAGCAACCACTTCTAGTGGCATTGCGTTAGTAGTAGGCTTTCCAGATAAACCATCAAACAGTATTGGCGAGCACGCTAGGATGTATGTAACATTCCCAGCCTCTGTCTTCGGCAATTCATAAGGAGTAATTAGAGATGGCAATTAATAGAGCACAATTAGTGCAAGAACTAGAGCCTGGATTAAACGCTCTTTTTGGACTTGAGTATAGCAGATACGAAAACGAACATTCAGAAATTTTCGACACAGAAAATTCAGATAGAGCGTTTGAAGAAGAAGTTATGTTATCAGGTTTCGGTGAAGCTCCAGTAAAAGGCGAAGGATCATCAGTCAGTTATGACTATGCTCAAGAGACTTTCACTGCTAGATACTCACACGAGACTGTAGCATTGGCTTTTGCTTTAACAGAAGAAGCTATAGAAGATAATCTATATGACAGTATATCAGCAAGGTACACTAAAGCGTTAGCTCGTTCAATGAGTCAAACGAAACAAGTGAAAGCTGCTAATGTACTTAACAACGGCTTTTCATCAAGCTTTCCAGGAGGAGACGGTAAAGAACTATTTGCTACCGATCACCCAACCTTGACTGCTGGTGACCAAGCTAACGAGCCGAGCACTGCAGCTGACTTGAATGAAACTTCTTTAGAGAACGCAATGATTGACATTGCTGGATTTAAAGATGAACGTGGTCTAAAAACTAACGTTCAGGCTAGAAAGCTAATCATTCCACCTCAGTTACAGTTCATAGCTGATAGATTGTTAAATACTCCGAATAGAGTAGGAACTTCCGACAACGATATTAACGCTCTTAAAAATATGGGCATGCTTCCTGGTGGTTACACAGTTAACCATTTCTTAACAGATACAGATGCATTCTTCATAAAAACAGATGCTCCTAATGGATTAAAGCATTTTGTTAGAGCTGCTATGTCGACTGGTATGGAAGGTGACTTTGAGACAGGTAACATGCGTTACAAAGCTAGAGAAAGATATTCTTTCGGCTTT
>TARA_R110002096_G_scaffold74973_12_pt1 | contig 33030 bp, 35 predicted proteins | sample TARA_R110002096 | Tara Oceans TARA_R110002096 (sample SAMEA4397295) | marine metagenome | biome: Polar Biome; feature: [DCM] deep chlorophyll maximum layer (ENVO:01000326); material: water (ENVO:00002006), including particulate matter (ENVO:01000060) such as... | depth 35 m
CGCAAGCGCGTGCTGCCATGCACCAAGGTCGGAAACTGTTCATCCTAGAATCGTGCTTTAGAAACAAAAATCTCACATGGCCGATACGGTTTGAAAAGCAGGGGGCTATTCGCGTTTCCTCCATAAAAGATCTGGAGAACCGTCTTGCTGATGCGCTTCACAGTGATTGACGGGGCGCTTCTCCATGATCATTTCCATCTGGCTAAAACCGACGAGTGTTATTTCATTCGCGAGTATCGCACAACTGATAGGTTTGTAGCGGGTGAAAGCTTAAGTCTGCTGAAGAATCTCAAAAAGAAGCCAACGGAAATCGGGTTTCGGTACAAAAGCTCTGCAATTGAAAAATGCGCCGCGGAGTTCTCAGCGGTCATTGAATCCGAAGCACTGAATGATTGGACTTTTGTTCCGATTCCCCCCTCGAAAATTAATAGTCACCCCGAGTATGACGACCGTATGGTCCAAGTTTGCAAAAATATTCATGCTGAGAAAAGTCCGGATGTTCGCGAAATAGTGAAGCAACGCGTTAGCACCCGTGCAGCACATGAATCTGCCGGAAATAGGCTGACGCACGACGAGCTTCTGGGTAACTATTACATTGATGAGAAGCTCACCCATCCGGAACCTGAAAATATAGCAATCGTTGATGATACAATTACTGCAGGGACGCATTTCAAGGCAATGCAAGCCATTCTGTCACACAGGTTTCCCAATGCTCGCATAATTGGTTTAATCTGGGTGCGACGCGCGATTGACAACAATGCCGCGATATCAGAGTTCAAAGACGAGTCCTGAATCTGAACGGCCCTAGCGCCCCCAATATGGCGCACGCCACCCTGCAGCCAACGCCTCGGCCTCATTGCAGAACCAACGCTCGCCCTTTTTCACGCTGATTATCGTTCGTTTATACCAGGGCGACCATGGAGCGTGGTAGATACGACCATTGGGTGAGATGTTGCCTTTTATGGGGCAGCCTTCAGGTGCTTCTTGGGCCGCGACTTCCCATCTGGCGGCGCGGTAATCCCAAGCAGTCTGGGTGTCAGACTGCCAAACACCAATACGTTGCTGGCGCGCTTGAGCTTCTTCGTTCACATATTTGTTGGAGTATTTCACGAAAGCCCAAGCCATACCAGTTTGAACCATGTGTGCGCCAATGTCTTCATCACCAGCCAGGCAAGTCGCGATGGTGCGGCCGTAATCGTCCAGCCCTAGTGGCTCGCATCGGATTTGCTTGCGAGTTGCGAAACGTTCCAGTTCTGCAACAGCTTCCTTACCACATTGCCACGAGCCGGAGGGCTTGTTGCATTTCTGACCATACTCCGGTGCATCGATGCCGTTGAGGCGATACGTGGTGTCGTCGATCTTCAGGGTGTCGCCATCTACAATTCTGGTTTCTCCAAACGCTCCGGTGAACAACATGCACCAGGCAAACAAGGTCGCTAATGCAATACGTGCCACGTGGTCGTCCCGCTCCTCAATTGAAAGTTTTATTAAAAGGGATGATGAGGCACTTGATTGTCAAGTTCATTCTTAAAAACTCGGTCACAAGGCTTGCTAATCGCACGGTCCAACCAAACACATACACCCCCTCAAAACAGGAGATTATTGTACCGAGATATCAGACTGGTGCGACGGATCTGGGCTGGTTGCAATACATCGCTTAATACGTGAACAAATCAAACCCCAGCATGATTATGCCAAGATGCTTTAGCCCACCCACGGGAACTGAAAAGGCACCGGGGAGTGTGTGATGGTTCCTCCCCGGTACCGAGTTTTAAGTTTTGCAGCGTCTGCTAGCTGACTTTTAAACGGCGGTCCGCATGCTCTTCAATGGGTTTCTGGCAAGACTGCTTCCAGTCATTGGTCGCGGGGCGATTATTGAACGGCTTATCTGTAAGCAGCCACTCCGAAGCAAGACGACCGTACCACTGACCTTGTTTGGTTTTCACAATGAAGCCTTTGCTTTCAAGCTCACGGAAAGCTCTGGTGACCGTCGTCTTTCCCAAACCAAGAAGCCTTGCTGCTTCAGTCATGGACACTGAAATTTGCCCATTGTTTGAGAAGCGGCCATCGCCAATTACCTGATAACGAGAATTCAACTCAAACCATAGCTTGACAGCAGAGCCGCTCAAACCGCGAAACTCATCTGAAGTGAGCATGCGGTAGGTCAGGGCGTAAAATTGCCCTGACCCCTTGCTTCTGCCATTTCGTTTATGCCGCATCAGCGACATCTTTAACAACGGAGATGGTGCTGACCAGAACGTATCGAGCGTGCGAGCCGGGAAATTGACCCCCATGCGCTTCGAAGTGGGTCTCAATGATGACACCGACCTTGCGCAGATTATGCACATAAGCCGACCATCGTGGCCCAGGCGTGTCGATAGGCGTACAGCCCTTATCGCCAGCACACATCAATTCTGACAACGCCCAGGCATCGCGACCTTTGACGGCAGTCACAGTTTCGTCGATATTAATCTTGAAACACAATCTACGACCACTCATGCCGACCTCCTTTGCCAAGGAGAAATGCATCAGCGATACTATTTGCAGTTTCTGGCGCATAACCAAATCTGGTATGCAATCGGCGAGCAAGTCGCGTATTAAATGAGAAGCCGTTCAGTACGTTGCTCGGCCCATCATTGTGTTTGACATCGTTACAATTCGTCTTCATATTTTACACACCTCGTGTAAGAATTTTCGGGGATAATGGAAAGGATGTGAGCGCTTGCTTCCAGGCGGAGCTCACATCCTTTTTTTGCTTCAAAACATCGTCGCATTGGTTTGTCCTTGTGGGAGTTGTTGAAGCCAGGCTTTCGCATCTTCATGAGTAATTATCGTTCGCTTGCCGGCTTTACGATAATTGAGAAATCCCGCTTTGAATTGGCCGTAGACAAATGAACGTCCAACGGAAAATTCGTTACAGAACTCAGAGATTGAATAGGCTTGTCTCGCCATTGTATATATACCTTCATCAGTTGCCGACGCGCACGCATGTATGCGTACGGTTGTCATAATAGCGGCTGCAGAACCGGCGTGAAGGGAATTCTGATAAAAACCGAGATTTGCCACTGTATTTGAGGATTTTTCGCCAAGAAAACGACTTTTGACATGAATTTCAGCGAGTTATAAACATGATTCTGGGGAAAATTCAGACCGGATGTTCTTGTTTCATTCTGGTGATTCGCAACTCGAAAGTGGGAGAACGTTGCTGAGTGAGTTTTCTGCAACTGTGGCAACCTCTCGAGGTCACCACCGCTGACTTGAAAAATTCGGGCGCAAACTCGAATATCAGCATGGCCTGATGCTTTCATTGCCGGGCGTTCGATCTGCGGTGCATTATGGATTAAAGCCCTGGATGCAAGACGCTGTTGAGTGAGGGGAACCATGCAGGCACTAATTCAGGTGGCCTATTTACTGGTCGTTATAGCGGCAATTGTTCTGGGCCATAAAAAGGGCGGTGACAAATACGCTTTCATCGCTCTATTTGGCGGTGTTGCCTTGGGGTGGATCATCTTCGGATTAGGGGATGCCGACTGCTTTATTGATTGGGACGGGCGCAGCAACCCGGCTTCCTGCGACTAACACGCGTATCAACACAATACGACAAACGGCCTAGCTTCATGAGGGCTTTTTTTATGAGGATTCCAAATGGGAATTCGCTGTAATCGCCAATTCCCCACTACCTTGGTCCAAGGACGAGAATTCAGAATGGGAACAAAAGTGGGAATGTTGGGCGCGTTGCTCAGTTTTCATCAACAAAAACAGGCACTTAAACAAATTTAATGGTGCCCAGAAGAGGACTCGAACCTCCACACCCTTGCGAGTACCAGCACCTGAAGCTGGCGCGTCTACCAATTCCGCCATCTGGGCATGGGCGTTGCAATACGGGGCACATTCTTCTGTGTCAATGGTCGTTTTGGGCCATTGTGCAAATTCCTTGAAATTTCCACATACACACACTTGGACCGGGCCTGAGTTTTGCTATAGAACGTGCAACAGCACAGACAAGGTGGCAGCATGCACAAGCACAGCGGTATGGAAAAACGCGTAACAGTCTTTGGCGGCTCCGGCTTTGTCGGCCGCCATGTGGTGCGGGCGCTGGCAAAGCGCGGTTACCGGGTGCGGGTTGCGGTGCGCCGGCCCGATCTGGCGGGTTTCCTGCGTCCGCTCGGCGCTGTTGGCCAGATTCAGCCGGTTCAGGCCAATCTGCGTTATCCCGAATCTGTTGTGGCAGCGGTCGCCGATGCGGATTATGTCGTCAATCTGGTCGGCATTCTGCTGCAAAGCGGCGCGCAGAAATTTGATGCGGTTCAGGCTCGCGGCGCGGAGGTGGTAGCGCGCGCTGCCAAACAGGCCGGTGTCGAGCGTCTGGTTCACATGTCTGCCATCGGCGCCGATGCCGGATCCAAAGCCGACTATGCCCGCTCCAAGGCGGAAGGCGAGGCGGCGGTACTGCGTGAATTTCCCGAGGCCGTGATTGTGCGACCATCGATTATCTTCGGTCCGGAAGATGATTTCTTCAACCGTTTTGCGGCGATGGCCCGCCTCTCTCCGGTTCTGCCATTGATTGGCGGCGGCGTGACAAAATTCCAGCCGGTTTTTGTCGGCGATGTTGCCGAAGCCATTGCCATGGGCGTCGATGGGGCCATGACACCAGGTAAAGTCTATGAACTGGGCGGTCCGGATGTCGCCAGTTTCCGCGAATGTCTGGAACTGATGCTGAAAATCACCCAGCGCAAGCGCATGCTGGTGTCGCTGCCGTGGTGGCTGGCGGAAATTCAGGGTAAAATGCTGGACATATTGCCAAATCCGCCGCTGACCCATGATCAGGTGCTGATGCTGAAAAGCGATAATGTGGTGGGAACTGCGGCCAAGGCCGACAAGCGCACGCTGACCGGACTTGGCATCAGCCCGCGTTCAATGGAGGCGATCCTGCCGACGTATCTGATCCAGTACCGCGAACGCGGCCAGTTTGAACCTGAAGCCGGTTGACCGACCTCGCTTCGGCGCAGTGGCCGGGTAAGCGTTTACAGCAGATAAAGCCCGATCAGGCCCAAAGTGCCAACTGCAATGCGCCAATAGGCAAACGGCGCAAAGCCGTGGCGTGAGACAAAATCCAGCAGACTGCGCACCACAAGAATTGCCGCCACAAAGGCAACCGCAAATCCGACTGCAATCAGCGACAGATCATCTGAACTGAGCGCATTGCGGTTGAGCCACAGATCAAAGGCGAAGGCCCCGCCCATGGTCGGCATTGCCAGAAAGAATGAAAATTCCGCAGCCGAGCGCTTGTCGGTCCCCATCAGCAGGGCACCGGCAATGGTCGCACCGGAGCGTGATACGCCGGGAATGAAGGCGATGGTCTGAAACAGGCCGATTTTCAGCGCCAGCATCAACGGATAGTCCTGCACATCGGTATAGCGCACGGTGGTTTTGCGGCGATCCACCCACAGCAGCACAAATCCACCAAGCACCAGCATGATACAGATCAGAGTTGGTGCTTCAAACAGCACGGTCTTGATGAATTTATGGGCAAAAACGCCGATCACCGCGGCGGGCAGAAATGCCAGCACAATGGCGGCGACAAAGCGGCGGCTGTTGGCTGATGACGGCAGGGTGACGGCGATCGTCCAGAGGCGGCGGAAATAGACCAGAAGAATTGCCAGAATGGCACCAAACTGAATCAGCACCTCAAACACCTTGCCTTCGCTTTCAAAGCCGAGGAAATAGCCCGCCAGCAGAATATGGCCGGTAGAGGAAACGGGCAGAAATTCGGTCAAGCCCTCCAGTAAGCCAAGAAATGCGGCTTCGAACAGTGTCTGTTGATCCATGTCTGGCTTTTCTTGAAATGGCAGGGCAGGGCGAATCGTTCTCCCGGCTTTTAATGGCTTCTTTGTGTCAGCACTATAGCAATCGGGCCTGAAACATTCTCTGTAGCAAGACTTTGTTATTGCAAAAGCTGCCACTGCTGCCCAAATTTGTCCGCATTGGCGCGGCACAGAGCACGGGCCGCCAACGGGCAGCCTCCAAATCAATGGTTTGGAAAGCTTTCGTCTTTACTAACTCTTCACCTAACCACACCCCAACTGCCAAAAGAGCGATCCTTGAAGCTTTATCATCATCCCATGTCAGCCGGTTCACGTTTGATACGCCTTGCCATCGGCGAATATGGTGCCAGCGCCGAATATATTCTGGAGCGCAGCTGGGAGCGCCGTGAAGACTTTCTGCTGCTCAACCCGGAAGGCACCTTGCCGGTCCTGATCGATGAAGACGACGTGCCGGTCAGCGGCGCCGCCACGGTCTGCGAATATCTCGATGAGACAAGGGGCTTTACCCTGGAAGACCGCCGTTTGATGCCAAGCCATCCGCTGGCGCGCGCCGAAGTGCGCCGCCTGATGCACTGGTTTCTGGTCAAGATGGAGTCTGAGGCGACCCAGTATTTCGTCAACGAAAAAGTCACCAAGCGGGAGAAACCGCGCGATGCGGGCGGCGGCGCACCGGAATCCAGCGTGCTGCGCGCGGCCCGGGCGAATTTGCGCAATCACCTAGCCTATCTGGAATATCTTGCCGCAGAACGCAACTGGCTGGGCGGCGATCAGATGTCCTATGCGGATTTTGCCGCTGCCGCCGCGATTTCCGTCATCGACTATCTCAATGAAATGCCCTGGGCCGAGCATGAAGCCGCCAAAACCTGGTATTCCCGCATCAAATGCCGTCCCGCCTTCCGCGAAATCCTGGCTGACAAGATCCGTGGCATTCCGCCCCCCGCGCATTATACGGATCTGGATTTTTAACCGCCGCCCCTGTCAATATTTTGAAATTGTACCTGCGCTTGTGTTAAATCGTCACAGCTTTCCATGGAGCGATTGGGTTTTTCCTCCTGATCGTCAATGTTACGGGCGTGCTGCCTGATGTCGACTGCTGCCAACCTGTCTGCTCTGCGCAAGGACGCGCAACACGCCGGATTTGATGCCGTGGCGGTATGTCCCGCGCGGCTGCCGCAGGATATTGCCAGACATCTTACCGCATTTCTGGGAGAGGGCCGCCACGGCTCAATGGGCTGGATGGCGGAAACCGCGGCGCGCCGCGCTGACCCGGGGACATTGTGGCCGCAGGCCCGAAGCGTCATTATGCTGGCAATGAATTACGGCCCGGAAGAAAATCCGCTGCCGCAATTGCAGCGCCGGTCTGAGGGCACAATTTCCGTCTATGCGCAAAACCGCGACTATCACGATGTCATCAAGGGGCGCCTGAAGACCATCGCCGGCCGCTTTGCAGCGCGCAATGGCGCGCAGGTGAAAGTGTTTGTCGATACCGCCCCGGTGATGGAGAAGCCACTGGCCGAACAGGCCGGGCTTGGCTGGCAGGGCAAACACACCAATCTGGTGTCCCGCAGCTTCGGCTCCTGGCTGTTTCTGGGTTCCATCTTTACCGATCTCGACCTGCCGTCGGACGCCCCGGAGGCGGATCATTGCGGCTCCTGCCGGGCGTGCCTCGATATCTGCCCGACCAACGCGTTTCCCGCACCCTATCAGCTTGATGCCAGGCGCTGCATCTCGTACCTGACGATCGAGCATAAGGGGCCGATCCCGGAAGAATTCCGCAAACCTATCGGCAACCGGATTTACGGCTGCGACGATTGCCTTGCGGTCTGCCCCTGGAACAAATTTGCCGAAACTGCCAGCGAGGCCAAATTGCAGGCGCGGGATGATCTGAAACACCCGGATCTGAAATTCCTCGCCGGCCTTGATGATGCTGCGTTCCGTAAACATTTCTCGGGCTCACCGGTCAAGCGTATCGGTCGCAACCGGTTTTTGAGAAACGTCCTGATTGCCATCGGCAATTCCGCGGATGCTGCTTTGAAAGAAGCCGCGCGCGCGCATCTGGAAGACCCCGATGCGGTGGTGCGGGACGCCGCGCAATGGGCGCTTACCGCCCGATAATTCCGCTATGAAAACAGAAAATTCGGGCGCATAATCTGCTCACGGACGGTGCAGCGCTGCTGTGGGATGACGGCTGCATCGAACCGCAGTGCTTTCTCGAAAACCGGATGACGTGTGCCCAACAGGCAGCACGCGTTCTGCCGTCAGCCATCCCGTAAAATTCATGCCTGAATTTACATGTCGGGAGACAGATCATGGCCAAGAGTCAAAAACGCAGCAACAAGGAAATCCGCAAGCCGAAAATGGAAAAAAAGCCGGAGCCCATCGCAGTGGTCGCCGGTAATGCGGTCAAGAATGCAGTGAAAAGCGGAGCGCCACAAAAACATAAATAGCGATCCGACTGATGTACCAGGGCGCGGTTGAAGCCGCGCCCGCACGTCTCGGGCCTGGCCGGTAAATTTGGACTTCGGGCCATTGCGGATCCGATGCACGAGTTCTCTTTCCAGAAGACACATGAGCCGGTCCTGCTGGCAAAGCCCGGCAGATCTATCGGCAATTTTTTTGTCGACACTTTGCAGGTCAAACGATGACCCTGGCTCTTATGCCGGGTTATGCGGAAAAGTTTATCAATTCTTCACTCCGTACACCGCATAGTTCCAGAAAACCCCCTTACATCACCCGAACCTGCCTTCCGGAGCTGCCCATGAAAATTCTGTCCATGCTGTCTGCCACTTTTGCTGGAATGCTGGCTCTCGCCAGCCTGTCCCTGGAAAGTTCAGCAGCCAGCGGCATGAAGAAGTTTTATGCCGACAAGACGATCAGGCTGGTCGTCGGTTATGGCAAAGGCGGCGGCTATGACACCTTCGCGCGGTTGATAGCGCCCCAGTTGGAACGGGAAACCGGCGCCAATGTGGTTGTCGAGAACAAACCGGGCAGCGGAGGTCTGGCCGTGCTGAATGATACATCTCATTCAAAACCTGACGGATTGACGCTGACAGTCGCCAACGTATCTGCATCTGTAACGGCCCACTTGCTGTCTTCAGACTCAGCCATGTTTCATTCCAGTGATTTTGTCTGGCTGGGCGGAATTGCCTCTGATGCCAGAGTGCTGTTGATGGCTGAAGGAGCACGTCTCGAAGATTGGCTGTCGACACCGCAAACGCCACCCCTTATCCGCTGGGCTGCCCTTGGAATGTCCGATAATCTTGCTCTCTCCGCTGCGCTTCTGACTGAGGCTTTTGGTTTGAATTCCAAAATAATCCCCGGTTACAGGGGTACCAGCGAGGCAATTGCGGGATTGTTGCGCGGCCAGGCGGATGCAGTCGTGGTTTCGATTGAAACCGCGCGGCAATTCATTGATACACCGGGTTTCACCATGGCCGCCGTATTATCGAGGACACGCTCTGAACTCGCGCCCGAAGTTCCCACGATCTACGAGTTGAATAGTGATCCAGCCGCCGAGAAGTGGATTGATTATCAGGTCAATCTATCGACGCTGGGGCGCGCGGTTATTGTCGCTCCCGGCACGCCGAGGGCCAATGAGAAGTTCCTCTCTGCGGCGCTTGAGCGGATTCTCACCAGCGAGGAATTCGTCGCTGCCGCCGCCGGAAGCGGCCGGTCGGTTCGCTATACCTCAGCCGAGGATATCGAGAATATCACGGCCTCAATTCTCACATCCGCCACCGACGCCGAAAAGAAACAATTGCAACAGATGCTCGGAAACGCTTATTTTTAAGCTTGGTTCCGGATTGAATCCGGCGCCGCATGAATACGCCGGTTAAGGTGACGACGCTTTGATGCAACTCGCATTGCAAACCTCAACGCCTTAACCCGTCGCCAGCCCCTGTACAATCAGGCCCAGCGCCAGCACAGTGAGAAGGACCTTCAGGGCTGCGCGAAACCGGGCTTCAGGCAGGCAGTTGAGCAGCCTGGTGCCGAGAATCGTGCCCAGATGGCCCGACACGATCATGGTCACGATCAGCGGCAGCCAGGGAGCGAAGGCAAATCCGAGAAAACCGAACATCATGATTTTCAAACCGTGCTGCAACGTCATGGCAACGGCATGCGTGGCGACGATGCCGTGACGGGTTCCGGCATGCGGGGCGTTGATGGACATCACCAGAGGACCGGTGGCGCCGAAAAACATGGTGAAGATGGCGCCCAGAATACCGTTCAGAAAGACAATCGGCCTGGCAGTCCTGCCGAAATTTGGTTTTGGCATCCAGCTGATCATCAGAATGAAGAGACCCAGACCCAGCCGCCAGACTGTTTCCGGCAGATCCAGAGTCAGCCAGCCGGCCACAAGCGTGCCGATCACGCTGCCAGCTCCGAACCACAGCAAAATCCAGCGCGTGGCGTGGCGCCATTGCAGCAGAGCACGGCCGGCATTGGAGCCAAGCTGAACGACGCCATGGACCGGAACCAGGGCCGGCAGCGGCAGCCCAAGACCCATGACGGCTATCAGCACCACGCCGCCACCCAGTCCGAGCGCAGCTGAAATGGACGACGTCAGAAAACTTGTTGCAACGATGATGGCAGCAAACCACGGTTCTATCGTGTCCGGGAGAAGACCTGAGATCACCGGCAGCTCATTTCGATGGCAAAGCAGCGGTCAATCAACTTTGCGTCTCTATTCGTTGCGCTGAGCCGGCTTCTCACATGCCACACTGCATACATCAGCCGACTATGCCGCCATTGCGGTTTCAACCAGCCGCGCCCAGTAGGATACGCCGACCGGAATCACCTCGTCGTTAAAATCATATTCAGGATGATGCAGCCCGGCTCCAGGTCCAATGCCGACAAAGATGAAGGCCCCTGGACGCTGTTCCAGCATGTAGGAGAAATCCTCACCGCCCATAACTGGCGCCACATTGGTGTCGACCCGGTTTTGCCCGACAATCTGTGCTGCAATACCGGCGGCAAAATCGGCTTTTTCCGGATTGTTGGCGGTGACCGGATAACCTCGATGGAATTTTATCTTTGCAGTTCCGCCAAAAGCTGCGGCGGTATGTTCAACAATGATCCTCAGCCGCTTTTCCGCCAGCGCGCGCACTTCGGCGGTCAGAGAGCGAATTGTGCCGCGCAACTCTGCAGTTTGTGGAATGACGTTGAAGGCCTTGCCGGCATGAAATGATGTGACCGAGACGACCACGCTTTCCAGTGGATCGACATTGCGGGCGGCGATGGATTGCAGATTCTGCACGATTGCAGCCCCCATCAGCACCGGATCAACGGACAGATTCGGCCGCGCGGCGTGCGCACCATAACCCTCGCAGATAATCGAAAACTCATCGGTTGCCGCCATCAACGCACCGTGGCGAATGGCAAAATCACCGAGCGGCAGGCCAGGAAAATTATGCATCCCGAAGACTTCCTGAATGCCGAACCGTTCGAGCAATCCATCTTCGATCATGGCCTTGGCGCCGGCCCCGCCTTCTTCCGCCGGCTGGAATATCAGCACTGCTGTCCCGTCGAAATTCCGCGTTTCGGCAAGGTATTTTGCGGCCCCCAGCAGCATTGCCGTATGGCCGTCATGACCACAGGCATGCATTTTCCCCGAAGCTTTCGAGGCGTAGGGTTTGCCGGACGCCTCGACAATCGGCAAGGCGTCCATATCGGCGCGCAGGCCAATCACCTTGCCCGAATTGTTGTCTCGCCCGTGAATGACCGCCACCACACCGGTTTTACCAAGGCCCTGCACCACCTCGTCACAGCCAAATCCGGTCAACAATTCCGCCACCATGCGGGCGGTGCGCGGCAGATCATACTGCAATTCGGGATGTTGATGCAGATCCCGGCGCCAGCTTGTGATCTCGTCATGAAAATCGGCAATACGGTTGATAATGGGCATTGTGAGTCTCCTTCGGGGCCGTCTCGTTTATATGGCTGTTTTTAGCGGACTTGCCAATGTGGGATGTCTTCGGCCGGGGACAGAATTGCGTTGTCAGACAAGACACGATTTTGCGGCACATTATCACACGTGGCCTCGACGATGGCACGGCAGTCTTTGCGCAATCGTGCTCAACGCTTGCGTTGCCTTGTCGCAGCAAGGCTGCACTCCGCTTTTTGCCGCAATTCAAGGTTCGAATGTGGCTTTCTTGCAAAGATCACCAGCAATCGGTGAAAAATGCGCTGAGACCTTTGCCAAGGTCATAGGAAATCAGCTATGTAGAGGCTGATATAATTTTTGAAACGCAATTCCCGCTTTGTCTTGTGCATATGGCCAGACCTTGCGGAGGCATTTACGTGCAGAATCAGGTGCCGGCTATTTTGTTGACAATTGAACCTTGGAGTTGGCCGTGAGCTTTGTCCGATCGACTATGCAGACCCTGAACCGGCAGTTCAGAGCAGCCAGGTTCGGGCGTCATGCGATGCTGGGCCTGTTGCCGCTGTTGCTGTTGATCAGCCAGCCCGGCGCTGCTGCGCCTCATATTCTGGTCGACATGGAGACCGGACGCATATTGGAGCAGAAAGACGCTCTACTGCCCTGGTATCCCGCTTCGGTAACGAAACTGATGACCGCTTTTGTCACCTTTGAGGCGATTGCGGCTGGCGATCTGACCATGCGGTCTGCCGTGATCATGTCAAGAAATGCACTCAATGAGCCACCGAGCAAAATGGGTTTTGCTGTTGGCACGGAAGTGACTGTTGAGAATGCCCTGAAGATGCTGATTGTCAAATCGGCCAACGATATTGCCGTTGCGCTTGCAGAGGCCGTTGGCGGCAGCGAACAGAAATTCGTTGCCCGTATGAACGCGACAGCTGCCAGACTGGGAATGACCGGCACCCGGTTCCGCAATCCAAATGGACTGCCGGCAAAAGGTCAGACAACCAATGCGAGAGACATGGCGGTTTTGACGCAGGCCATCTTCAAGCAGTATCCGCAACATGGCGATCTGTTCAAAATCACTGCCATACGCGCGGGCAAACGTGTTCTGAAATCCTATAATCCGCTTTTGACCCGCTATCAGGGTGCAACAGGGATGAAAACGGGATTTATCTGCTCCTCGGGTTTCAACATGGTTGCCACTGCAAATCGCGGCGGCAGAGATCTGATCGCTGTTGTCTTCGGTGCACCGTCTTCGCAGGAGCGCGCCGAAACTGCTGCCCAGCTGCTGGACAAGGGGTTCCGCTCTTCTGGCCAGTCAAGCCAGAAGAGCGTAGCTGATTACAAGGCGCGTGGCCTGACTGCCGAGCCGATGGATATGCGGTCGCAAATCTGTAGCAAGGCTGCGCGTAGCGAACGGGCAAAGTTCCGCAAGTCGTACAAGATGGGTGAAGGCATTTCGGTATTGAGCAATGTTGATCTCGTCGAGACGATCCCGGTTGCTGTGCGCACCGGCGGCGCCATCAGGACAATTTCCGCTGCACTCAGGAATGCGCCTACACCTGTGCCCCGCCCAGATGTGGTGCTGGCCGCTGTGCCGGATCCGGCAGATGACACTACTGTCGAAGGCAGTGCTACAGAGGTGGCCGATCAGATGGAAGGTGCCGCGGATCAGGTTGATACCGGCGATGGCGATGGCGATGAGGCGCGAGTCAGCAGCCAATCGGCCCAATCGGCCCCGTCTGCCCAATCGGCCCCGTCTGCCCAATCGGCTTTGGGTGGCATACCATTACCTGCCGACCGGCCTGCATTTGCCAAGACAGCAAAACCGGTAAATTAAAAACTCCGGCCAACACCTGCAGGGAAAAACGGCAGTTGAGATCAGACTGCCGTTTTTTTAATACCTTTTTCCACCAGATACGCAGTTGCCGCGCCATGGGGTTCCTGCAACAGCAATTTGTGTCCGTGTTCGGAGCAGAAATGCGGAATATCGATCTTCGCCATCGGGTCGGTGCTGATGACACGCAGCAACGCGCCACTATCCAGATCGCGCAGGGCTTTCTGGGTTTTGAGGACAGGCAGAGGGCATTGCAGGCCGCTCACATCCAGCAGCGTCGCTTCCACGTCCGTTTCGCTTGAACGATTGCCGGTGTGATCCATGGGGTCAAAGGTCATGGTGTCCTTCCTGATAGGTAAAAAAGAGAGTGTTTCCTGGTTTTATGGAAACACTCTATTGGCAGAAATCGATGCGGAAAAGCAATTGTTGAACTTGCCCAACCTGCACGTTATCGTCTGATAGCACCAAACAGCGTCAAACAGGGCGAGCAACCGCGGCCCGGACCCGACACGTGTATTTGCAGGGTGTGTGACAGGGGAGGGCGCATGAAACTTATCTCACGCATGCGCAGTGAATATGCTTATCTGACGGGTGCCATTCGCACGCTGCGCCGGTTGAAGCCGATTGTTGAAAACAAAACCCGCATCTGGCCGGATGGTCTGGAAGATCTGGCCGATAGATTTGGCGACCGGCCGGCCCTGCTCAGCCGCAGCCAGAATTTCAGCTATTCGCAACTTTTCAACCGGGCCAACCAGTATGCCCGCTGGGCCAGCAACGCACAGATCAAAAAAGGCGATGTCGTTGCCTTGCTGATGCCCAATTGCCCGGAATTTCTGGCAGTGTGGACCGGAATTGCACGGGCCGGGGGTGTTACGGCGCTGTTGAATACCAATCTGCGCGGCACATCTCTGGCGCATTGCATCAACATTGTTTCACCGAAGCATCTGATCATTGATGCCGCCCTGGCCGACGCATTTGCTGATGCGGAGAAACATCTGGACTATGACACCGCTGCAGATCAGCCGGATGTGTGGATTTATGGCGACAGCCCCGTGTCGTTTGCACAAGCCCCAAAACCGCTCAAGCCTCTGCTTGATGCAGCGGATACCGCGCCTCTGGCGATCACCGACCGCCCCGATCTGACGACCGATGACAAATGTCTGTATATTTATACCAGCGGGACCACCGGCCTGCCGAAGGCGGCAAACATCAACCATTACCGGGTCCAAGCCATCATGCACGGATTTTCCGGGGCCATGGGGGCGCTTGCGACGGATCGCAACTACACTTGTATGCCGATGTATCATTCAGCCGGGGGGCTGATTGCCACCGGGTCGATGCTGACAGTTGGAGGATCGGTCTTCATTGCCGAGCGCTTTTCAGCGAGCAGTTTCTGGGACGATATTGTCGACAATGAATGCACCATGTTCCAGTATATCGGCGAGTTGTGCCGCTATCTGGTGAATTCACCACCCCATCCCAAAGAGCGCGCCCACAACATACGTCTGTGCAACGGCAATGGCCTGCGGCCGGACATCTGGGAAACTTTCCGGACGCGCTTTGAATTGCCCCGCATTCTGGAATGGTATGCCGCCACTGAAAGCAATGCGGTGTTCTTCAATTTTGACGGCAAGGTGGGGTCGATCGGCCGTATTCCCAAATGGGCCGAACACAAATTTGTCACCGAAGTCGTGCGGTTCGACTATGAGACCGAGGCTCCCAAGCGCAACGCCCGTGGCTTTTGTGAAAAGTGCGAGCCGAATGAGATCGGCGAAGTCATCTCGCAGATTCTGAACGATCCGAAACGGCCCAGTCAACGCTTTGAAGGCTACAGCAACCGCAGCGAAAGCGAACGCAAGATACTGGAGTCTGTGTTTAACCAGGGTGATCGCTGGTTCCGCACCGGTGATCTGATGCGCCGCGATGCGCTCGGCTATTTCTATTTTGTCGATCGCATCGGCGATACGTTCCGCTGGAAAGGCGAAAATGTCGCCACTTCTGAAGTATCAGAAAACGTCACGGGATTTGCCGGCATCCGTGAAGCCAATGTTTACGGTGTTGCTGTTCCCGGCATGGAGGGCCGCGCCGGAATGGTGGCAATGGTGGTGGAAGACGATTTTAATCCAAATAGGTTTTATGGCCATGTCTGCCAGACCCTGCCGGATTACGCCCGGCCTGTGTTTCTGCGTATCCAGAACAGCATCGAGACTACCGGCACATTCAAGCAGCGCAAGGTCGAGCTGGTGAGACAGGGTTGCAATCCGGCAAATGTCTCCGAGCCGCTGTTCATGCTGGATCACAGGTCGGAATCCTATGTCTCTCTGAGCCAATCGCTTTACGAAGCAATATGCTCTGGTAAAAGACGGCTGTAACACCATTGCGATTAGCCGCTGCGGATCGCCAAGGTACCGGATCGGGAGCTTATGACTGGTAACATTCTTGCAATTGATCAGGGAACGACATCAAGCCGTTCCATTGTTTTTGACGACACACTGACGGCGATCGGCTCCGGTCAGCAGGAATTCAAACAGTATTTCCCGGACTCCGGCTGGGTGGAACATGATCCCGAGGAAATCTGGGACAGCGTTGTCGGGACCGCAAAAGCGGCGCTCGCCGATGCCGGTCTGGGCGCTGATGCGATTTCTGCCATCGGCATTACCAATCAGCGCGAGACCATTGTGGTCTGGGACCGGGAAACCGGAAAAGCGATCCACAAAGCCATTGTCTGGCAGGACAGACGCACCGCCGGCTTCTGCAACACGTTGAAATCGGATGGTCACGAAGCTCTGTTCACCAGCAAAACCGGACTTCTGCTCGACCCGTATTTTTCCGGGACCAAGCTGGCCTGGATGCTCGACACTATAGAGGGCGCGCGTGCCGGTGCGCAAAGCGGCAAGCTGATTTTCGGGACCATCGACAGTTTTGTCATCTGGCGGCTGACGGATGGCAAGTCCCACGTCACCGACGCGACCAATGCGGCCCGCACACTGATTTTCAATATTCACACCCAGGACTGGGACGATGAATTGCTGGAGATCTTGCGGATACCGCGTGCCATGCTGCCGGACGTGCAGGATTGCGCCAGTGATTTCGGCACCACTGACAGCAAGATCCTGGGTGCGGCAATCCCAATTGCCGGTGTGGCCGGCGATCAGCAGGCCGCGACCATAGGTCAGGCGTGTTTTGAACCGGGCATGTTCAAATCAACTTATGGAACCGGTTGTTTTGCGCTTCTGAACACCGGTGACAAGCCAGTGCCGTCGCAAAACCGCCTGTTGACCACGGTGGCCTACCGGCTCGACGGGAAAGTGACTTACGCGCTGGAAGGATCGATCTTCATCGCCGGAGCGGCTGTACAATGGCTGCGGGACGGCATGAAGATGCTCGATAATGCAGCTGACAGCGGTGAGATGGCCAAGGCTGCCGATCCGCATCAGGATGTCTATCTGGTGCCGGCCTTTGTCGGGCTTGGCGCGCCCTATTGGGATGCCGAAGCCAGAGGCGCGATTTTTGGACTGACCAGGGGTTCAGGTCCGAACGAATTGGCCCGCGCGGCACTGGAGGCGGTGTGCTACCAGACCCGCGATCTGTTGGAGGCCATGCACAAGGATTGGGCTGCCGAGGCGGATACGGTGCTGCGGGTCGATGGCGGCATGGTGGCCAGCGACTGGACCATGCAGTTTCTGGCTGACATTCTGAATGCCCCGGTGGATCGGCCAACCATCCTGGAGACAACGGCACTGGGCGCAGCCTGGCTGGCCGGTCATCACGTCGGCGTATGGGGCGATCAGGCCGCCTTTGCGGCGCGCTGGCGGCTCGACAGGACTTTCGAGCCGAAGATGGATGAAGCCATGCGGGCGCGAAAATATGCAGGCTGGAAAGATGCCGTCAGCCGCACCCTGAGCAGCCGGGACTGACCACCAAAATCTATTCAAAGACAAAAACCCGGATCAGGCCGATCCGGGTTTTCCTGAAAGTGAACAGGCTGATCAGACGGGCGCCAGAACCATTGTCATCTGGCGGCCTTCAAGCTTCGGCGGCATCTCCACCTTTGCTATGTCCTTGGTCGCTTCCTTGACGCGCATCAGGACCTGCATACCAAGTTCCTGGTGTGCCATTTCCCGGCCGCGAAAGCGCATGGTGACCTTGACCTTGTCACCTTCTTCAAAAAACCGGTTTACGGACCGCATCTTCACCTCATAATCATGGATGTCGATATTCGGCCGCATCTTGATTTCCTTGACGTCGACTGTCTTTTGCTTCTTTCGGGCTTCTGCAGCTTTTTTCTGGGCCTGATATTTGAACTTACCATGATCCAGAATTTTACAGACAGGCGGTTTGGAATTTGCTGCAATTTCAACAAGGTCCAACCCTGCTTCAGCGGCCATTTCCAAGGCGCTGTCTGTCGGCACGACGCCGTGGTTTTCACCCTTTTCGTCAATCAACTGGACGGTGGGGGTGGTAATTTCCTTATTGGCGCGAGGGCCTTCTTTCACTGCCGGAGCGGCTCTATGTGGACGGCGAATGGTGGTTTACTCCTGATTGTTTACGATACGGGTTAAATTGGTATTTGCAGGTCCATTGTCCAGTCTTGCGGTACGCCGCAAGCGATTAAGACCCGAGTGTGCATAAAATCCTGTGCTAAGGACCAAAAGTCAAGAACTCAGCGGCGTTGGATGGATAAAACACGGGAATTTGCCGGATTTACCCGGATTTCAATTTACGGTTCGCCTTTTGGTCTGCAAAAGAGCACCATATACTCTTAATGTCTGCGTGCACATCGCCTCCAGCGAAAAACGAGCGGCAACATAATTTCTGGCGTGTTGTCCTGCGGCTGCACGGGATTCATCACTCATGGCGAGCACTGTGGCAAGAACGTCAGCCATCGCCGCCGCATCTCCCGGCGGCACGCGCCAGCCGGTGCGTTCGTCCTCGCGCGCTTCAGGCGGAGCCAGAATGGTTTCCCGCGCACCGCCATGATCGGTGGCAATGGCTGGAATGCCCGCAGCCCCGGCTTCTACCGCGGCTCGGCCGAACGCTTCCTCACGTGTCGAGGCAACCACCAGACAGGTTGCCAGCGTCAGAGCGGCCGGCACATCGTCGCAATGGCCAACCAGTCGGATGTGACCGGTCAGTCCGCGCGCTTCAATGAGTTGCTGCAAATGTGTTTCAAAAGTGCTGTCACCCTGGCTGCCGCCTGCCAGAATCAGCAGCGGATTTTGCTGCCGGTTGCCCTCCAGCAGCCGGCCCATTGCCTCGATCAGAACCTCATGGCCTTTCCAACCCGTCAATCTGGCGACATTGAGTATCAGCGGCCGGTTGGTGTCGCTTGCCTGAAACGACCATTGTTGCCGGACAGCGTCACGCCGTTGCAGCGAAATGGAATCCGGCGCAAAGGCGTCCATATCAATGCCGCGATAGATTGTTTTGATGCGGGGCTTTGCCTGTGGTCGGCGCTGCGCAATCAGCGCAGCGGTCATGCCCGAATTGGCAATAACCGCGTCGCCGCGCGCCATCACCGAATTATAGAAGGCTTTCAGCGCGTTGGTCTGGCTGTAAATTCCGTGATAAGTGGTGACGAACGGGCGGCTGGTCCAGCGCGCAGCCCACAGCGCCGGCCATGCCGGAGCCCGTGATCGGGCATGGACAAGGTCAACTTTCTGGTGGCGTATGAGCCTGACCAGCGCAACAGCGGTTTGCAGCATCCGAAACGGGTTCTTGCTGGCGGCGCTCATGGGGATGAATTCGCCTCCTGCGGTTTCCAGCTCCGACACCATGCGACCGGGCTCTGCCACCACCACAGCCCTGCCACCGGCAGCAACAATTGCGCGCGCCATGTCGATAACAGTGCGCTCGGCGCCACCGGCTTCCAATCGCGGAATGATCTGCAGGATGGTACGCCCGCTCATCGCCAGCGTATCCTCCGAATTGTCCGGTTGTTGCATCTGGCTATGGTCCTGCAAACAGATTGATGATCATCGCAATCTTGTCCTGATCGCCCCGCTATGGCATCAAATGATTTGAAATACCACCCAGTGCAAGAGCCCCCATGAGCGAAACCCGACCTGACCTGCCCGCGCCCCAAACCCTTGCGGTTGGCAGCGGTGATGAGCAAAGAACCATCGCCTTCCGCCACAGGACGGCAACGGATGCCGCCGCACCGGGCCTGGTCTGGCTGGGCGGATTTAAATCCGACATGGATGGATCGAAAGCCCTGGCACTTGACAGCTATGCCGAACATTGCGGCCTTGGCTTCACAAGGTTTGACTATTCCGGGCACGGCCTTTCCAGAGGGAGCTTTCTGGACGGCACGATTTCGCGCTGGCTTGACGAGGCGGAAGCGGTGGTCAGGGCCACATCCGGCGCCGATGACCGGCGCATTCTGGTCGGCTCATCGATGGGAGGCTGGCTGGCGCTATTGCTCAACAGACGCTTGCACCAGACCGGCGGTCCGCAAATAGCGGGGTTGGTTCTGATTGCACCTGCAGTGGATATGACAGCCGATCTGATGTGGGATGAGATGTCAGAGGCAAGCAGGGCAGAGTTGCGGAGCACAGGCCGGCTTGAAAAACCCAGTGATTATTCTGATGAGCCATACATCCTGACGCTTGGGTTAATCGAAGATGGCAAACAGCACCTGTTCGGTTCTGCACTCATTGAAACGGGGTGTCCGGTTCACATTTTGCAAGGAGCTCTGGACACGGATGTGCCGCCGCCCCATGCCCTGAAACTTGCCAGCCAGATGCCCCTGGATGATGTGGTTCTGTCGCTGATTCCGGACGGAGACCATCGGCTTTCGCGGCCACAGGATCTGCAGCGCCTGACGCGCAGTATCGACACACTCCTGGAGGGAATCGCCGGTTAAGGAAATCCGTTGTCCCGGTTCGTCGAAAAACTGGCGTTGAACAGGCAAAGCACCATTGACGGATGCGCCGGTTTACCCCTATAAGGCGCGCCATATGGTGGCAATTGTGATTGCCGCCCTTTTCGTTTTAATCACAAGGCAGCAGATGGCCGCGAAGGCTGCTCTGGATGGCCTTTTGCAAATAGAGGGGCTCAAGCCCATGGCGAATACACCTTCAGCCAAAAAGTCAGCGCGCAAGATTATTGCCCGCACCGAAGTCAACAAGGCACGGCGCAGCCGCATCCGCACCTATCTTCGCAAGGCCGAAGAAGCAATTGCCTCCGGCAATCAGGCTGACGCAGCCGCCGCGCTCAAGGATGTGCAGCCTGAACTGATGCGGGCTGCAGGCAAAGGCGTTTTGCCGAAAAACACTGCATCACGTAAAGTATCGCGACTGGCTGCCAGAGTAAAAGCTCTCGAAGCTTAAGTGACTTCCACAGGCTTTTTGCAGGCTGCAATTTTACGTTCCGCATCCTGACAATTGCAAGTCAGTAACACCGCGCTTGCAGTCTTCTTCAGCGTCCCAGGAATCGTGATTCTGACCAGAATTTTTAAATATGGCCCGGCCGATGCCGGGCCTTTTTTTGTTGTGGATTTGCAGTCCTGACAGTCTTGACAGTTGGGAGCCGAGAGCGCCACGACTAAGTCATTGAAGAGTCAGAGAAATTCTTAACAACCAACCCAGATTTAAAAAATAATTCATAATTTTCAATATGTTATGGAGATGTCCAAGTCGTTGAACCCGTGCTGGGCAGGCGAAAAACCGATTCTATTTTTGTCAACCGCGCGGTCAGAAATTTTTTTTCGAGCGCATATCGCAAGACCATCGACACCGGCAGTTGACACAAAAAACATTGAGTCGCAAAGCCTTAACAAATCACGCTCCGAAAACATCTCTCCGGAATCGGCTTGCGGTCCGGAAACTGGTAAAAGAATCTTGCCTGAGTCGGCTTGCGGTGACAAAAACCTGTGTGTATCTTTATCTCATCAACGGCGGCACACACACTCTTGTTCAGAGTGGTCCCAAATAAAATACGTTCCTGATTGAGTATTCGCACAGCGCTGACCTTTTAAAATTGGTTTTGCGTGACCGGTTTACTTTTGCCTGCATGGGGAAAGGTCAATCACCAGAATAACGTTTTGTTATTTCCTGGGCATGCGATGCAGGTTTGCAGACTGGAAGTTAATTTCGTCTTCCGTTCTGCCGATTGGAAACGCGCTATGCTCCTCATCGGGCATGGAGGGCCAGAACAGTGTTCAGTGTAGTAGCGGACGGGTCGACATCACCGGGTCAGAGCTTGCGTCTGCAGTCTGGGATGAAGGGGGCGGGCTGTGAATGCCGGGCTCGACAGACGGGTAATTGGAACGTGCAGATTATGCGATCGAACGGGATAAGTGGGCGAAGATGACTGACTTTCAGACAACGCAACCAAATGGCTCGACAGCCGGCATGCTGCTAAGCCAGACCAGTTTCTCGGCGTCGGAGCTGCAAAAGACTGTCGCGGCGATTGGTTATGGCGGTGATGTTTCGGCCCCGGATGCGTTTGCGGCTCTCGCTGACAAAGCGCTTATTGTCGATGTGCGCACAGCTGCGGAATGGGCCTTTGTTGGCCTGCCTGCCCTGACGCCCGAACAATTGGTGCTGTGTGAATGGCAGATTTTTCCAGACATGCAGTTGAACCCGGAATTTGTCAGTCTGACAGGCCAGGAAGTTCTGGCGCGCAGCGGGGGGGATAATCCGGCCGATGCTCCCGCGGTGTATTTTCTGTGCCGATCGGGAGCCCGCAGCCGCGCGGCTGCTATGGCAATGACCGGGGCGGGTTTTCCCGCGTGTTTCAACATTGAAAACGGATTTGAGGGCGTCCCCGACGCTCAGGGGCACCGGGGCAGGGTCAATGGCTGGAAAGCCGATGATCTGCCTTGGCGCCAGAGTTGACCGGCCGATGAGCGATGACCAGTGGCTGACCGGCCGAACCGCAGACGATTTGATAGATGAGCGACGACCACCACAAGAGGGCGATATGATTGGCAAGAGCGATGCTGAACAGCAGCAAAATACGAATGAAGCATCGCATTTCCGCAAATCACCGGCCGAAGCCATTGAGCGGGCCGCCGACAGCAACGCAAACGGGTCGGCAAAACCCAGGCAGGTTGTGACCAAGCCGCTGAATTCATCCGACGTTGCAGCCCGACAGGTTCCTTCCATTATGACTGATGCCACCTATTCTGATGATGATGACAGCCAGGATTTTCAGGAAATCTGGCAGAAGATCCTGGTGCGGCTCAGGACAGAGCTTGGAGAGGATGTGTTCTCTTCCTGGTTCCTGCGGGTCGAATTGGAGAGTCTGACAGGCGGCGTTGTGACCCTCTCGGCTGCCACCCGGTTTTTGCGCAACTGGATTATGTCTCATTTCAAGGAAACCCTGATCGGTTTCTGGGAAAAAGAAATCGGCACTGTGCACAAACTCGATATCAGGGTGCGCAGCACATTGCGGGCGCCAGCTGGTCATTCTGCAGATATGGGCGGCACAGTTGAGAGTGCGGCGCAGGGGAACAAATCCGCATCAGCCAGGCGCCTGGCGGATATGCGCGGCAATTCCGCTCATTCCGGCAACGCCGTGAGTGCACGGTTTGAAACAGGAGCGCGCACGCAACCGCCAGGCAGGGCGTCGGTCACAGGGCCCAAACCCGCCAAGCCGGCTTATGGCGGCGCTGCTGTAACCGGCAATTCCCTGTCGCTGGTTCAGTCTCTCAGCAGTGCGCTCGACCGGCGCTATCTGTTTGACGGATTTTGCCCTGGCGCTGCCAACAAAGTGGCGTTTGAAGCTGCCCGGTCAGTGGCAATGGCGCTTCCCGGTGCCCCGGTTCTGTATAATCCGCTATATCTGCATGGCAGTGTCGGCCTTGGCAAAACGCATCTGTTGCAGGCCATAGCCAATCAGGCCGCCAGCACGGGAACGCGGCAGGTGGTGTATCTGACCGCCGAGCGCTTCATGTCCAATTTTGTCCAGGCGTTGCGCAGCGAGCGCGCGCTGCAATTCAAGGAACAGTTGCGCGCGATTGATCTGCTGTTGATCGATGATATGCAATTTCTGACCGGCAAATCGATCCAGCAGGAATTCTGCCATATGCTGAATGCGCTGATTGATGGTGGAAAACAGGTTGTGGTGGCAGCGGACCGCCCGGCGTCAGAGCTTGATGCGCTGGAAGAACGGGTGCGCTCGCGGCTCCAGGGCGGCGCTGCGGTTCAGATCGCGGCACCGGATACGCAACTGCGCCGCGATATTCTGGCGCGTCGTTGCCAGACCATTACCGCCAATCATCCGACCATCGATATCAGTGACACTGTGCTGGACTATGTCGCAAATCTCATTACCACAAATGGCCGGGACCTGGATGGCGCCCTCAACCGTTTGATCTGCCATGCCCAGACAAGCCGTGAGCCGGTAACCATTTCGGTAGCGGAACAAGCCTTGTCTGACCTTATAGGCCGCCGGGAGCCGAGAAAAGTGCGCATTGAGGATATCCAGAAAATCGTCTCGCAGCACTACAATGTCTCGCGTACTGATTTGCTGTCTGCGCGGCGCACCCGCACCATCGTTCTGCCGCGTCAGATCGCCATGTATATTGCCAAAAGCATCACACCGCGGTCCCTGCCGGAGATCGGGCGGCGATTCGGCAATCGCGACCACACCACCGTGCTGCATGCGGTGCGCAAGATTGAAGGCCTGTTGAAAACCGACACCAGGCTGGGACAGGAAATTGAATTGCTGAGCCGTCTGGTCCAGGAATAGACCGGCTCTGCGAGCGCACAAAGTGCAAGATTAACCGGAAATCGGAATTCCCTTGCACTTTTGGGTCAGGCGCGCCAAATTTGCAGAAGTAAAAGGCCTCCGTTCCAAGCGGAGGTCTTTCGTGTCTTTAGTTTTTGAACATCGGTTATTTCCATGAAAGCCACCCTGGAACGCTCCCATCTGCTGAAATCGCTCGGTCACGTGCACCGGGTGGTGGAACGGCGCACGACCATTCCCATTCTGTCAAATGTTCTGATCAGAAGTGAGGAAGGCAGTGTCCAACTGAAAGCGACAGATCTTGATCTGGAAGTTGTCGAGCGTGTTCCGGCAATGGTCGAACAGCCCGGCGCCACCACGGTTCCAGCTCACATCCTTCATGACATCATCCGCAAATTGCCGGATGGGGCAGAGGTCAGTCTTGACACTGCCGGCAGTGGCGACACATTGGCGCTGAGCGCCGGGAAGTCCCGGTTCACCCTGCAGATGCTGCCCGACAGTGAATTCCCCGATATCACCGCCGGTGAGTTCAGCCACACGTTTTCACTGGATGCCGCCGATCTGAAAAAACTCATCGACCGCACCCAGTTTGCCATCTCCACTGAAGAAACCCGCTATTATCTCAATGGCATCTATCTGCATGCCGAGGATCAGGCTGGTGAATTGGTCCTGCGCGCCGTTGCCACCGACGGGCATCGCCTGGCTTTAGCCGATATAGCGGCACCCAAGGGCTGTGAAAACATGCCCGGCATCATTGTGCCGCGCAAGGCTGTCGGCGAGATTCAAAAGCTGCTCGACGGCACTGATGAACGGGTTCAGGTGGAACTGTCGGACAGCAAGATTCGCGTAAGTCTCGGGTCGGTTATTCTGACCAGCAAGCTGATCGATGGCACATTTCCCGATTACGAGCGTGTCATTCCACGCAACAATGACCGCGAGCTACGCCTCGACCGGGCGACGTTTGAAAAGGCGGTCGACCGCGTTTCAACCATTTCCAGCGAACGCGGACGTGCGGTCAAACTTTCGCTCAGCGAAGATCAACTGGTTCTGAGCGTGACCAATCCGGATTCCGGTACGGCGACAGAAGAACTGGCCGTGCAATACAGCTCTGACAGTCTGGATATCGGGTTTAACGCCAAATATCTGCTCGACATTGCCAATCAGCTGCAAAGTGAAGCAGCTTTGTTCAAGTTTTCCGATCCCGGCATGCCGACACTGGTGTGCGATGAAGCCGATCCGAGCACACTTTATGTGCTGATGCCGATGCGCGTCTGACAAGCGCTCTAAGGCAAATTCGATAGGACACAGGTGGCAATTGTGATGGGACACGCGCCCTTTATCAGCCGCCTGTCACTGACTGGCTTTCGCAACTACCCACAACTGACGCTGAAACCCGACAGCCGCCCGGTGGTTCTGACCGGCCCGAACGGGGCGGGAAAAACCAATCTGCTGGAAGCTGTCTCATTTCTGTCTCCCGGGCGGGGCTTGCGCCGTGCGCCACAGGATCAGATCGCCCATATTAAAGGTGATGGATTCTGGGCCGTCTCTGCCGATATCACGGAAGATGGGGAGGCGACGCGGATCGGCATTGGTCTTCAGCCAGGCCCGAACGGATCGGAGCGCAGCAAGAAATTGCGCATCAATCAGGCCAATGCGGCCAGTGCGGAAAGCCTGCTGGACTACCTGCGCATTCTCTGGCTGACCCCGGCCATGGACGGGCTGTTCACAGGACCGGCCGGTGACCGCCGGCGGTTTCTCGACCGGCTTGTGCTGGCAGGCGATCCGGGCCATGGACGGCGTGTCGGCTCCTATGAAAAGGCGTTGACAGGCCGCAACCGGCTGCTGGATGCGCCGCGCCCGGACACGTCATGGCTGGACGGGCTGGAAAGCCAGGTTGCGGAACTTGGCGTTGCCGTTGGCTTTGCCCGCCGCGAACTGGTGCAACGGCTGGATGCGCGGCTTTATGCTGAAAGTGGCCCTGACGAGACCTTTCCAAAAGCCGCGCTTGCTCTGGAAGGCCCCTTCGAGCAATTGCTTTCTGCCGGCGAGCGGCCAGCAATAGAGGTGGAACAGGACTTTCGCGACCTGCTGCGCAATGGCCGCCGCCGCGATGCTGCTGCCGGACGCACGCTCGACGGGCCGCACCGCAGCGATTTGCTGGTCCATCACCGCGATAAAGACATGCCGGCCGCGCTTGCCTCCACCGGCGAGCAAAAGGCCCTGCTGATCGGTCTGGTTCTGGCTCATGCCAAACTGGTCAGAGAACTTGACGGGCGCAGTCCGGTTCTGCTTCTGGATGAAATCGCGGCACATCTCGACCCTGTTCGCAGGGCGGCCCTGTTTGACGCTTTGCTGGAGCTTGGCGGCCAGGCCTGGATGACAGGAACCGACCCGGTGCTGTTTGAAGCGCTGGGGATGCGTGCCCAGCACATGCGCGTTGATGGCGGCGGCGTCACACAGATAGACTGACAAGCGCTGACAGAGCGGCAGTGAGATCAGGAAACGGGTGGCCCTGCCGGGCGCTCCCGGGTAGAGCGTTTGATGGCAATATTGACCAGTCCGTTACGCGAAAACCTGCCGCTAACCGCCCCGAAGAAAGACACACATGATCCGTCTCACCATGAACCCGTCCGACTGGGCGCTGCTGATCTTTCTGTCGATCCTGTGGGGTGGTTCTTTTTTCTTCATTGAAATCGTGCTGCAGGTGATGCCGCCCCTGACCCTTGTCGCCCTGCGGGTGTCTCTGGCCGCGCTGGCACTGTGGTCAATTATCGCCGTACTTCGGGTCAAGTTCGTGTTTCCGGCGCGGGTCTGGCTGGCATTTCTGTTGATGGGGCTGCTGAACAATGCCATCCCCTTCACTCTGCTGACTTTTGCCCAGGTCGAGATTGCCTCAGCCCTGGCGGCGATTCTGAACGCCACAACACCGCTGTTTGCCGTGGTCGTGGCTGCGCTGTTTCTGGCTGACGAGAAACCGGGCATCTTGAAATTCGCCGGTGTGCTGATCGGTTTCAGCGGCGTCGTGATCATGATTGGCGCTGATCTGGCGGGAATCCAGCCATCGGGCACCGGCCTGTTCGCTGTAGTGGCGCAATTGGCCTGCCTTGGCGCGGCGCTCTCCTATGCCTTTTCCGGAGCCTTTGGCCGCCGCTTTCAACGCTACGGCGTGCCGCCGCTGCTGACTGCGGCAGGTCAACTCACTGCCTCGTCGCTGATTCTTTGGCCGGTTGCCCTGTTGTTCGACGGATCGGACGCCATCAAAGGGGTATTTGATCCGGTTCCTCTGGTGACGCTTCTGGCGCTGGCGCTGGCCTCTACAGCGCTGGCCTATGTGATCTACTTCAAACTGCTGGGCAGTGTCGGCTCGACCAATCTGCTTCTGGTCACCTTTCTGGTGCCAGTCACTGCATCGCTGCTCGGAATTGCCATATTGGGGGAACATCTGGCCTTGACCGATCTGGCCGGTATGGCCCTGATTGGCGTCGGCCTGTCCGCCATTGACGGCAGATTATGGCGGCGCTGGTAACCAGCCGCGTTGTGCATGCCGTGAAAGCCCTGACCGTGTTGGCACGCCCCGCTGAACGCAAATGAATGCAACGGGTGGCCGCAACCTTTCTGGCCTGGGCTGCTGTGGGACTCGCCGTAAAGATCCGATTTCATCGGTTTTTGGCGGATTTTAGCGGTTTTGGCACCTGATCTGTACGGTTTCAGTGGTTGAATGCGACCAGAAACCCCATATAAGGGTCTGAGACTTTTTCACAGACCGGAAAGTGATTCGTTATGGCCGATTCTGAGCCGATTGCAGACCCAGAAATCGTGTTGGAAGAGGCCGAATACGGTGCCGATTCCATCAAGGTTCTGCGCGGTCTCGACGCCGTGCGAAAACGCCCCGGCATGTATATCGGCGACACGGATGATGGCACCGGTCTGCATCACATGGTCTATGAGGTTGTTGATAACGCAATCGATGAGGCGCTGGCCGGCCACGCGGATTTCGTCAAGGTCACACTGAATGCCGATGGCTCGGTGACGGTTCAGGATAATGGTCGCGGCATCCCGACCGATATTCACACTGAAGAGGGCATTTCCGCAGCCGAGGTCATCATGACCCAGCTCCATGCCGGTGGTAAATTCGACCAGAATTCCTACAAGGTTTCCGGCGGTCTGCACGGCGTTGGCGTGTCAGTGGTCAATGCGCTGTCTTCTGTGCTGAAACTGAAAATATGGCGAGCCGGAAAAGTCTTCGAAATGAGTTATTCTCATGGCGTTGCGGATGCGCCTTTGGTGGCTACTGGAGACGCAGGCACACAGACCGGAACTGAAGTGACCTTCCTGCCCAGCACCGATACCTTTACCGGGACCGATTTTGACTTTGCCACGCTTGAGCACCGTTTGCGCGAGCTCGCCTTTCTCAATTCAGGCGTCTACATCATTCTGACTGATAAACGCGGAACTGAAGACCACATTGAGGAAATGCAGTATGATGGCGGTCTGGAAGCCTTTGTCGCCTATCTTGACCGGGCCAAACATCCGCTGATCGACAGGCCAATTTCCCTGATTACCGAGAAAGACGGCATTACGGTTGAAGTCGCAATGTGGTGGAATGACAGCTACCACGAAAATGTGCTGTGCTTCACCAACAACATTCCCCAGCGCGACGGTGGAAGCCATCTGGCCGGATTCCGCGGAGCGCTGACCCGGCAGATGGTGGGCTATGCCGACCGCTCCGGCATCACCAAGAGGGAAAAGGTCAACGTCACCGGCGAGGACAGCCGTGAAGGCCTGACCTGCGTGCTGTCGGTCAAGGTTCCGGACCCGAAATTCTCATCGCAGACGAAAGACAAGCTGGTTTCCTCGGAAGTGCGTCCGGTTGTCGAAAGCGCGGTCAATGAATCGCTGCAGGCATGGCTCGAAGAGCATCCCAACGAAGCCAAAATTCTTGTCGGCAAGGTGGTTGAGGCCGCCGCTGCCCGCGAAGCCGCCCGCAAGGCCCGCGAGTTGACACGGCGCAAGGGCGCGCTCGACATCGCCTCGTTGCCCGGCAAGCTGGCTGATTGCCAGGAGCGCGATCCGGCCAAATCGGAAATTTTCCTGGTGGAGGGCGATTCCGCCGGCGGATCCGCCAAACAGGGCCGCAGCCGCGCCAATCAGGCGATTCTGCCCCTGCGCGGTAAAATCCTGAATGTTGAACGGGCCCGGTTTGACCGCATGCTCGGGTCGAATGAAATCGGCACATTGATCACAGCGCTAGGCACCGGGATCGGCAAGGAAGAATTCAATCCCGATAAACTGCGTTATCATAAAATCATCATCATGACCGATGCGGATGTCGATGGTGCCCATATCCGAACATTGCTGCTGACTTTCTTCTTCCGTCAGATGCCGGAGTTGATTGAGCGCGGCCATCTCTATATTGCCCAGCCGCCGCTCTACAAGGTCAAACGCGGCTCCTCGGAAAGCTATCTGAAGGATGAAGAAGCGCTGCAGGACTACCTCATTCTGTCCGGTATCGACGACACAACGCTGACCCTGCAAAGCGGTGAAGTACGGGCCGGGGACGATCTCAACGGATTGCTGAGCGATGTGCGCGCCTTTGCCAAAACCCTTGCCGGGCTGCACAGCCGCTACGATCGCCGACTGGTCGAACAGGCGTCCCTGGTCGGCCTGCTGGAGCCGAGTGTTGCCGAGGACGGCGATGCCGACCCGTTGATTGAGCAACTCGTCACCCGGCTGGATGTTCTGTCGGAAGAAACCGAACGCGGCTGGTCCAGTGAAAAGCGCGGCGATGGCACTCTTGTTTTGTCCCGCGAAGTGCGCGGTGTGCGCGAGGCGCTGATTCTGGATGGACCTCTGTTTGAAAGCGCCGATGCAAGGCGTCTGCACACACTGGCAGCGCGTTTTGCCGATGCCTTTAAAGGAGAAGGCGTGCTCAGGCGCAAAGAGCTGGAAACACCGATCCACGGTCCGACCGATCTTCTCGATGCCGTCCTTCTGGTCGGCCGTAAAGGCATTTCCATGCAGCGTTACAAAGGGTTAGGCGAAATGAACGCCGATCAGCTCTGGGAAACCACACTGGACCCAAATGCCAGAACGCTGCTTCAGGTGAGAATCGGTGAAGCCTATGATGCGGATGATATTTTCAGCAAGCTGATGGGCGATGATGTGGAACCGCGCCGCTTCTTCATCCAGGAAAATGCCCTGAATGTCTCAAATCTGGACATTTGATCCGGAAATGCCATAGTTTTGCCGCACTGCAGCATCAGGCACTTGTCTATCCCAAGACAAGCAAAAGAGACTCATGTTTAAATCAGTTTTCATGGCCATTGGCCTCCTGACACTGGCCACATTTGGCTTCAATTCAACTCCTGCGGATGCAGACACCAGCGTGCGTTGCGGCAAAGCCTCGTGGTATGCACTTTTCAGCCGCACAGCCAGCGGCGAGATGATGAATCCGAGCCTGCTGACAGCCGCTCACCGCTCGCTTCCTTTCGGCACGCGGGTGGAAGTGACGAATATTGCAAACGGCAAGTCTGTGGTCGTGCGCATCAATGATCGCGGCCCGTTCATCAAGGGCCGTGTCATAGACGTTTCCAAAGGTGCTGCCAAGAAAATCGGCATGATCCGCTCTGGCGTTGCCAGGGTCAAGGTAACGGCACTCAACGGCAAGCCCGTCAAAGGCGGGTCCACCTGCGGCTGAAGCTGAGATACCGCCTAACGATCCTGAAGCGCCTGAAGGAAAATCTTCAGGCGTTTTTTTTTCGACTTCGCCAGTTCGTGAGCGTAGTGGATGCCCAAAACGCCTCCGGTGATATGACGGCGGCCGAACAGATAGCGTATCAGATTGAGCGGATATTCAATCAGCAGGCGCGCCCGCAGGCCGCTGGCAGAGCGGCGATACGCCTTTTCACGCACCTGCTGGCGGGCATAGGATTCCATCTTCGGTGCGATGTCGGCCAGCTGTCTGAAACTGTAATGCCAGACCGGAGCATCGATCTGGCCGAGTTGCTGACCGTCATCCAGCACACGGTCATCGGTAAAACTGTCTGAATAGCGCATTTTGCGGCGGTCATAGAGCCGGTTGATGCGGTAGAAATCCGCCAGCGGCCGTGGTTTCAGCTGGCCCGGATAGATCGTCACCACTTTGAGATAATAACCCGGCCTTGGCGGCGGACCGTCTGCAAATAGCGTCCGGATTTCTGCAATCGCGGCATCGCTGAGCACTTCATCGGCGTCCAGATTGAGCAGCCAGTCATGGCGGCATTGCGGCTCGGCAAAGCGCTTTTGCGGGCCAAAACCGGGCCAGTCATTGTGCAGCACGCGGGCGCCCAGGCGCTCTGCCACCGCCACCGTGTCATCTGTTGAACCACTGTCGACAACAACGATATCATCCGCCAACTGCCGAACCGCCTCAAGGGTTGCGGGCAGGCGATCCGCCTCATTGCAGGTGATGATGAATGCGGAGAGCGCAACCCTGTCAGCCACTGGCTAAATCCCGGTTCATCAGAATTGCGCCAGCGCGGCTAGTGCGACAACAGCGAGCATCGAAATCGCCATGGCGATATTGATCAGCAAATGACTGCGTTCACTGAGATTGAGCCGGTGCAGATAGACCCCGGCGCTCAGCCAGAGCAGATGGATCGGAAGCCAGATCGCATTCATGACAAGAAATTTCAACAGGGTTTCCAGCAGCAGATTGTCCGGCAGGAACGGAAACCCGGTAAACAGCGCGGTGTTCACTGCATAGGCTTTGGGATTGATCGCCTGCAGCGCCAGACCACCGAGAAAACCGGGCGGCTTTTCTGAACGGATGAAAGCGATCCGTGTGCCGGACAGTGCGATTTTCAGCGCCAGATACAGCAGATAGGCGGCCGATGCGTAAAGCAACACACTGCGGATGAGGGGAACGGACAACACAATGGCCGCCATTCCGCTGACCACTGCCACAGACACCAGATTAGTGCCGACAAACAGGCCCGCAACATAGCGCAGGCCCGGCTTGTAGCCAAAGCCGGAGCCGACGCCGGCGGTGGACAGGACGCCCGGTCCGGGCGTGATGATGAGGAAAAATACGGCAGCGATGAATGTAAGCATAAAGCCGTCTTAAGCTGCCTCGGCGGGTCGATCAATCCGAAGATTTCATTTCAGTATGGCTCGACAATCATAAATCCTGCACTAATATAGTCTATGGGGCGTGCACTGATGATGTTGAGCAGGAGTGCTGCAGATGTTTTTAAACCGCCCGTTGATCAACACAATCATCGTTCCGGGACTTCTTCTGGCTGCTACCGTGTTTTCCGGCAGTGCGGCAGAGGCGCGGCCGAATACAACCGACTACAGCTGTTTGGGCGTGCGCGGCTTTATTGACCAGCGCGGCACCGTTGTGATGAACACCAAGAACCGGTTCGTCTACCGCAAATTCTACGCACCAGACTATCAGTGCCCGTTTTCAACCATCCACACGCCCTACAGCGCACCGACAAAAAGCGGCATGTGCACCCTGTTCATCTGCCGCGAACCGCGCGATCCGATGTTTGATCGTTTCAACTAAGGCGCAGATGCAGAGCCGGTCGTCGGGAACGAAACCAGGTCGTTTCATGGGTAGCTGAACTGATCTGAAACGGATGCAGCGCATCTGGCACTGACGATTTGACGCAAGCAATCCGGCGTGACGTGGCCGGACAGCCATGATTTTGATTTCTCAGCACAGTCTTGTATAGAGCCGTGCACCTGTTCCGTGCGGAACGGCCAGGATAGGAATTGACATGCCATCGACGTCGCAAGCCGCGCCACCC
>TARA_R110002096_G_scaffold191889_2_pt1 | contig 32927 bp, 47 predicted proteins | sample TARA_R110002096 | Tara Oceans TARA_R110002096 (sample SAMEA4397295) | marine metagenome | biome: Polar Biome; feature: [DCM] deep chlorophyll maximum layer (ENVO:01000326); material: water (ENVO:00002006), including particulate matter (ENVO:01000060) such as... | depth 35 m
AACAGAATATTCATTCCCACTTAAAGCAGTCCCTCCCATTACTCCGCTTGTTTTATTATTAGACGGAGAGTCGCTAAATCCAAAATAAAATCCAAGTGGATGAAAATCGTTACTAGAAGTTGAACCTAATCCATTAAACATCCTGTAATCATTAAAGATATCCCAAGTGATATAGATTGGTTTATCTCTTTCACTTGCCATGTTCTCCGCGCCGCTATTAAACAAACCACTTGTGGCTGACCTGTTTGCGACTACCGAGATTTGATCAAAGTTTACATCTCTGTCAGTTCCAGTTTCTACGCCGTTAATATGTGAAGGCAAAAAGTTAGTACCTGAACCAGCAGCAAGAGGTCCGCCATTCGGCCCAAGTCCGTAGTAATACATATTTAAATAATTTGGAATATCAGCATCAGTATTATCTATTTTTTTAGTGTGAATTGTGCAAGCAAGTGTGATGTATCTATTGCTCGTGTCTAAGGGAGTTCCGCTGTTTAAATTTAAAGAAAGATCACCATCAGCAAACCCATTTGCTGAATCGCTAAAAACACCTGATTTAGATAATCCAAAAACAGAAGCTGCTTGTTCATTAACTAAAGCGCCTGAAAACGAATCGTCATCACCCGTAGCTGATGGTACTTTAAAGGTGGCAGCTCCGCCTAAACCAACTGTGTGATATCTTACGTGTGTAGGATTGTCAGGATCAGCGTTTCCAAAACTTCCATGCCCTAAGGTTGCACAGTCCGCATCGCTACTAGGAGCGCCACAGGAAAATTCTACTGTCCCAGTTCTTTCTAGCCTTAACCCTTCCGGGTCTTTATTTAATGTTGCCCAGGTAAGAGCGCCAGCACCACTTAAAAACCAAGGGTATTCAACAAGCCCTGAAGCCGAAGAATGACCAGTTGCGTACCCAGGATTAAAACCAGTAGTCGTGTCACTTGTAAGCGATGCAAGGTTAACAGTCGCAGATTGACCTTCGGTAACAGTATCATTTACTAACAAAGGTAACCCAGGGCTTCTGGTAACTGACATATTTAATTGATCAAAAGACAAATCATCTGAAGGAATAGTTGCAATAGAACGAACTAAAGGAGTAGTCCTAGTGTTGTAATCCGGGCTTCCTAATTTATGTTTAAATAAAGCTTTCTCTTTAGACACATCTAGATTTACCGCAGAAACAAGATTTCCAGAATTTGTAAGAAGCCAAAGAACAGCAATTGGCGTTCTTGCATACGCCATTGCTTTTACACCGTCTTTCAAAAGGTGTTCGCTAAAGATAGATTCCACCTGGGGGCGGAATCCATCTGCGTCTTGGCTGTACTGCATACTTAAAAGTTTGTCTCCAAGCTTGCTGATATAATAAATTTTACCGTCAATATACTCTGCTGGAACCTTGGAGGAACCTTCTTCTGAAATCATTCTCATCGAAAAATTAGATGGTGTAACTGCCCCGTTTGCCCGGAGCTTTTGAGAGAGGTATATCCCATTGGGCGTTCCGGCTATTAATCCGTAATTAGTAGATCTTAGCCAAAGAACTTTATCTGCTAGTCCTTCTTCAATATCATAAACAAACCCGTGATAATCAAACGTGACTGGATTGTAAGTACTAGCAACTGACCAATTAGATAAATCGGTACCACTTATTGTGTTTGCAGTATTTGCGCCCCAGTCATCTGGCTCAAAGTTATCAAAATCACCTTTTACAGAAAAAGCCATAGTGTTAGGCTTTTCATTACTTGCAGAGTAAACAAGTCGATTATCAAAAATAGCTACACAAGCAGGCCATCCGCCTGTTCCGTCAGGCTGAGGCTCTTCAAATAAATGACCAATTTTAGTTGTGCCAGTTAATCCTACATTGTAAAGCGGCTCTCTATGTCTATACATATTTAAAGGCTTAGTAACTCTATATCTGTAAGCCTTTAACGGATTTGAATGAGGTATGCTCCCAACCGTTTTAATGTTTGGTTCAACCACTCCCTCTAGAAAGAAAAAAGCAGGAGAGCTAACACTTTCAAAATCAGCCAAAGAGCTAATGCTTACGCCAGAAGAACTAGAACTAGAAGTTTCTCCATTTGGAGATATTGAAGTTGTTGTTGTAGCGCTTCTAGACTTTGTGCCATCAATGTAAGACAAGAAATCGCCCGTAGCATCAAACGGATTATTTCTTGCCCCCGAGCCGCTTTGTTGGGAAAACAAAGGTTTTCCTACAGGGCAAGCAATTCGTAATTTCCTGCCAACGATAGACGAGTCTGCATTAGTTCCACTTGCAGCAGTTATAATGTCAGGTGAACCCGAACTTTTCCAAAGATAACCATTTGTTCCTGGAATTGATAAATTGTATGTCCCAACTTGACCGCTAGAGTACCCAAGATTATCTCCAGAAACTCCTCCAGTTGACGGAGTTGTTGAACTAGAGCCAGTCATGTAATACCCACCTCCCCAAGCAACGCCTGGGTAAGTGGGTCCATTTCTCCAAGGTCCATAATTTGTATAATGACGACAAATCTTAAAGTTATTTAAACCTAATCTTGTAATCTTTCTAGGTTGATAATTCGGATGTGTGACAAAAATAAAGTCGCCTGCAATTGCGTATTGTAGATCGTCTAACTCTGATTCAAGATAAGGTATTGGAGAAGTTTGAGTTCCGTTTGCGTCAGGATCTGTTTGCCCAATGTAATCAGTTCTAAAAATAGTTTTCGGAGTGCTTACAAGGTCCTGCAAAACACTTCCTGTAGTGTCAGTTGTTCCTGCTGAGAAAAAAGTCCATTTAGTTGCTGTGTTAGTTGCTGGCCTAGACGTTGCAGCAATAGGGCCTGAAGTCGCTGCTTTTGCTACGAAGTAATTATTAGGAGCCGCAGCGTAACCAGAACCCCCTACGCAAAACTTTGGGTTCCAAGTAATTCTAACAATGTCTACTGGTTTGTAAAAACTAAGGCTTGCTCCTTCACTGTCTTTGTTGACAGTTTCAGAAGCTGTTACGTCTCGATCTACAGAATGAATCCAAAAAACTGAAGTTGCAGTAATTGCATCAGGTGCAGCGTAAGCAATGGAAGATGTGCCTGTTTGCTTAGAAAGCGTAAAGCTTGAAATAGCAGTTGTGCCGTCTATTGCTGAAATAGTAAAAGGACCAGCACCTGCATCATAAGGAAAAGTATTTTTTCCTTGAAAAACAAACTCGCCACTTGTAGATGCGTAACTCCCAGGAGGAGTAGATGTATTGTCGTTACTTGCAACTGGATATTGAGTTTCATCAACAAAAATCGCAGAGCTAATTGACTTATGCACAGTATCAGAAAGACCTGATTCAGTGTATTCGTACTTTACGGATTCACCATTCCTGAAAACACGCATTTTCTTTTCTGTAAATTCTATTAAATAACTTTCTGATTCTGAAAACTTAAATGGAATAAGCTTTGCTTTTTTAGGAGCGCCAGTACTTGTAACACCAGCAGTCATGTCAACGTATTCTGTTCCAGGCCGAGGGATTAAATCGCCTTTGTTTGTACAAAGGACATTTTGACTGTCAGACAAAGATGTACGGTACTTTTCTAAATCAGATCTAGATTCTAAGTCTGGGCTAATTTCACCGCCGGAAAATGTTTTTTGCTCAATGTTTATTTGAGTCAAACTACTCGCCCCATTTCGTCAGACCACGTTGAGTGATAGTCCATTACAGGAGAACCTTCTTGAGCATCTATTGATTTAGCTTGAGATAAAGCCATTGTGTATTCTTGATTAATAAGCTGAGTAACTGAAGCAGTTTTTACCAAAAGCTCAGAAAGCTTAATAGCTATTTTAAGAGACAAAGCTTCACAAAATAAAGAGTCAACCCCATCTTGAGAAGTGGAAAAATCTACATCTCCAACATATTTTATGTGTATCTTTTCTCCTGAATTACAAAGCAAAGATCTTTGAGGAATTGTTGCAGTCGTAGAGTTTGTTGATTTTTCTACAACGAACTCTTCTCCAGAGTTCAGATCTTCAACATCTAAAAGCCTAATAACATCGTCTGGTAATTGATATGCGTATTCCCATCTAGACTTTTTTTCTGATCTAATTGTTCCTACTGAATAATCGGAATTGCCAAACACGGACAAAGCTGTTCCATTAACAGAGAATCCATGTTGATCTCCTGACGCATCAACAGGAACAGAGCCTGCCGTCTGATTAGCAAGTCCTCCTTGATCTCCTAGCTTATTGTATAACGAGACATAAAGTTCAGAGTTAGCTAAAGCGCCGCCTGTTCTATGTGTTGTTGTTGCATTGTTACCATCATGCCAACCCCGTTTAACGTAATACCATTTATCATTAAGAATCGTGTACGGAGTTCCGCTAAGATAAATTGCGTCATTGTCCTGAATGCTGTGATCAAAACCAACAGCAGAGGAAGAAGGCGCTACGCCTTGTGGTCCATCTACGTGTTCTTTACTTATTAAATCTAAAACAACAGGATTGTTCAGTTTGCCATTAGCATGATCTTGACTGTAAGGACTGTCACCTGAGGCGTCTCCTGCGTAAAATCTTCGTATTGTTAATTTACGAGGGTTTAATGAGACTGGTCTTATTAAAGTTGTTCTTTTAACTGCAAAATTCCAAGGATGCGATCTAAGTAACTCTCTTTGCCAATCTTTAAAGTGAATATTCAACAATGCAAGACTTTGTTTTGTATCACCCGCTGCAATAAGAGTGCTAAAGCTTGTAGCAGTGCCACTAATAGTCTGAAGCCCAAGACGTATTAATGCCCTATTAGCAATATCAACTTCAGATTGTGCCATGCTACCTCCGGGAAAACAAAGTAAACACATCAGGGAAGCGGCTTGAGCCGCTCCCCTGTGTGTTTGTATTAATTAGTCGCCGGAAGTGTAATTAATCAAAACATTGATTACACCAGTGGCATCAGTTGCAGCATCAGCAGTTGTGCCTGCAATAATATACTGGAGATTAGTATCAGCACTTGCGCCAGCAAACTCATAAAGAGTTTGGCTTCTGTTTCCAATTGCCAACACATCAGCCCAAGCAACTGCACTGGACACAGCAAGATCAGCTACAATTGCATCTACATCAACAAGTGTACCTAAGCTTCCATCTGAATTTACAAGATAAAGACCTAGGTCGATAGTTGCACTAGAAGCGCCGATATTTCCACATTCAAAAAAACAAGAAAGAATACGGTCTGAACTCTTCATTGTTGCAATGGAAAACACAGTGCCCGCACCCAGTCCAGAAGCGGTAGTAAAACTAGCCGACTTAGCCCTAACTCGACCATGAGAAAGAGTGGGATCAGATCTAAACTGAGAATTAAAAGCGGTAATTCCGCCTACTGCTTGTGCTGCATACTGGGTAGAGTAATAAGTAGCCATTTTCATTTCTCCTCTAGCACGTCCCCGCACTAGTAATCGGTTATAACAAAATTGTTATTACCATGCTTTGCAAGACCAATATCCCGCAGTAAGAATAGATTTCTTTTCTCCGCATTTGTGTCTTGCTCTAAACGATTTACGACGCTTTGGCTGATCCTTTTTAATACTCATATTTGGATCACCAAAACGAACAAGTTTTACAGTGCTGCCACTCTTTGCGAGTACAGCAGATTTTTTAGATTTACCGGGAGTCCTTTTTGGCTTGTTGTAGCCCGAAAAAGTTTCCCCTCTGTATTTGATTGCCATAAAGCCACCTAAGCAAACACCGGGGGCCGGAAGGCCCCCAGTGCTTACTCAATTTGATTTACGCGAGGCTGTCGTCTGCGTAACCAATCGTTAGCTTAGCTTCTTCCATTCGGGCCGAACCAAACGAAGCAGAGTAATAAATCTGCGTCGAGTAGCTCTTGTCCGCACGCTCAGTAATTCGAGCAGAAGTACCTGCTTCGCCAACTCCCGTAGAAAGAACGATCCCGCTTTTCTTCCAGAAGAAAACAGGACGATTGCTGTCCGCGGCACCATCAGCAGCACCATCTGTATTTGGATTAACAGACTGTGCAATTTGGATAAACTTAAACCCCAAATAGGTGTCAATCTGTCCAGCAACAAGCGCCTTGACGGTGTTGAAGTCAGAGCTGCTGATTCGACTGTCGTCAAGAAGTTGAGCAATCTGATAAGCAGTCAAACAACAAAACATATCTTCATCGGTGTCATCTTCAGCCATAAGATAAGTTCTTGCCGTAATTAGCTTTTCAACCGTAATTGGACCATCGTCCGAGCCACTTGCCGATCCAAAGGCAACATTGACTGCGCCAGCGGTTCCTGCACCCGTTTCACCCGTTGTCTGCGTCTTCGTGAAAGCATCAAGGATAAGTTCATCCTTCTTGCGTCCCATCGCATATGCAGCATTTGTCGAGTAAGCGTTGCCTGGATCGTTTAGCAGTCGAAGACGATCCTGACGGTCGATCAGATCCGCCCACTCATAATCATTGAGCGTGACGTTTCGTCTCGAATGGGGCGTATTGACAATCGGCGTATCGCCGTGTCGGCTTGTTCGCTGCACAACAGCAGTCGAACCAATCTGGTCATAATGGTCCTGCTTGGAAGACTGCATTTCATTACGGACGGTGTTCTGGAGCTTCGAGCCCTTCTGTTGCGAAAGGATATCAATGCCCTGCTTAAATCCCTGGATAAAGGAAGTTGTAATCTGGGTAGACATAGCTACCTCCTGTTCAATTAGGAGTTAACAGGATGGGGCTGCCCGTAATCGGACCCTTTCCCTACAGATTTACGCCTCTGTGGCAGGGTTCTTTACCCAAGCATCGGACTCGTGAAAGCTACCCGATACCTAAAGATTGCATTAATCTTCAGGATATGCAAATGATAGCAATCTTTCTCTTTCTTTGACAAGCTCTTGTTTAGATGGGTGAAACTCTTGGCTAAACAAGATCGACGCTTTTTCTGGATCAGACATAATCTGAGAAAGCTTTGCGTTAGCTTCTTCTGGGCTCATTGCACCGTAATTAGTATTAGTTCCTTCTAGCAAACCTTTTTCCTGAAAAGAATCTCCGATTTCTGCCATCATTTTAATGAAAGCAGGTTCGTTTCCTAACTGTGTTCCGTTTGAAAGTTCTATCGACGCCAAGCTATCAGGGTTGCCTTCAGTCAATTTATTTAAAGCAGAAGCACCAATGTTGGTCTTTGCCTCAAAGGATCGTCCCCATTCCTTTTTTAAACCAGAAAGATTTTCCTCTGTAGTTAGCTCTGCTTCTTTGTATAAATTTTCGTCTGCTGATTCTTGCCAAGTCGAAAGAGCATTAACTACTTTGTCGTATTGATCTGAACTTAAATTTGCATTGAAAGATGCTTCTGCAAGTTTTTGAAATACGTCATTGCTTTGATCAGGAGGAACTTGATAACCTTCTTGGTTTTCAGGAATCCCCATTTCTGACCTGTATTTGTTCCAAGTGTCTGGGGAGTCTTCAGCATTAGGAACAACAACTCCCTTGCGTCCAAGCAGCGATTGTAAATTAACGTGTTCTTTAACAAGATCATTTACATTATTAAACTTAGATACAGAAGGGTCTTCTCTAAATTGAGAATCTACTCCATCTAAAAAAGATGGAGTAGGCGCAGATTCAACTTCTGTTACTTCGTTGCTTTCAGTGCTTTCGGATGATTCCTCACTCATCAATCATTTGCCTTTCCTTTAGTTCATTGACCATATCAACTGCGTGACTCATTCCTACTAGGTTTAAAATCCTAGTAACAACTCTTCTTTGACCGCAGTTATAGCTAGTAGAGTACGGGTCTGTTGAAAAACCTTCTCCGAAGTATCCGACAAAATTAATTAAATCATCAACTACTTTTCTTCCGTCAGGATTGTTAAAAACAGCAGCGTAAAGTGAAGCTTTTTCCTTGTCAAAAACATTACTCACTAAAACCTTCCTCTTAGTTGATTCAAGACATCCGCAGTTTCAGCTCCACCGTCAGGCATAGCAGTCAAAGTTTGAGCCTGTTGAAGCGCTTCTTTGTTCTGTTCTTGTTCTGCCATTTGCGCTCTGCCTTGCTCTCGATCACTTCTAAGCTTTTTAATTTCTTTACTTGTGTTCATAATGGAAGGATCTGCTGCAAAATCATTGTGAATTGTTTTTGCAATCTTATCCGGGTTGTAGTTATCAAGCATTTCTGGGTAAACTTGGGAAAGAGCAATAATTCTTTCAAGAGCTTTCATTGTTGCTTCGGCTTCTTGAATCCTGTTTGCTCTTTGAGCAGGCGATATATAAACAACCTTAACACCTTTTTCCTGTAAGGAAGGAGGCATCATTGGTATTAGCCTGTTGTCTATTGCAAGTTTTAAAGATCGCTCAACCATTGGTTGAATGAGTTCAACTTTAATTCTTTGGAATACTGGAGCAATCCATTGCTGCGCTCTTTGGGTCAACTCTTGAACATGGAAAGCAGTTAGTTCCTTGCTGTCCGTAATCTGAAGTATGTCGTGGTGATAAGCTTTTCTAATTGAATTTTGAAGACGCTCAATTTCAGCGTTGCCAACGCTGAAATTAGCTCCTGAATTAAGGGGACGAATCGGTTCCATTGAGCCTGGGGAGTAAGAACTTACAAAGTTGATGGACCCCGGAGTAGTTTTTGGCCCCTGTATTACGCCATCGTCAGATACGAGAAGTGGAGGGTCAACAGCTTTTTGAGCCTGTTTAATCCACGTCTTCACTACCTGATTAAGAGTACGCGCAAAGGGGTCCGCAATTACTCCGGGGCCACGTCCGTAAACTTGTCCTGCATCAGTTCGCCAACGAACAATGTGAATAGGAAGCTCGTCGTATTCTTCAGTCATAACAAAATCACCTTCTGATTCTAAAAGGTGATACGAAATGACGGAGTCATATTTATCTGGATGAGGGCTAAACGTGTGAAGCCAGCTCATTTCCTCTAAGCCCTTGCCAGCCTTGTTAGCTTTTAGAACTAAATCTGGCGTTTTGCTTCCAAATATTCTTTCAGCTTGCTCATTTTTTAACGTGTATCTCCTAAAGACCTTATCGACAGTTCCTTTTGTATCTTGATCAATATAGATTTCTGGAATAGGTCTAGAAGAAAAAAACAACGAATGTTTAGAAGGATCATAACCAGAATGGATAGCGCCAAAGCCATACCCAGTTAAATCACCTAGCGTTTCGTTAATTTGAGTTGGAAAACGACAAGCGTCACTTCTGTAAATGTTTTGAAGATTAATTCTTGCGTTTTCAAACCAAAGGACTTCTTCATCTGTTGTTTCTGTTTCTTCTAATGAATCAAGGTACACCCAATTTGTTTCAGTATTAATTAAAATTGCCTGAATAGCATTTGTAAGCATGAACCATGAGTCCATTGCTGTTCCATCATAAATCTTGCTGTCTTCAGGAGCCTTGTTTCGTTTTTGCTGCTGGAAGTCAGACCTTGCTAATTGGTAATCTGAAATAGATTGATATCGAGACTCCCAAGGCACTCTTTGGTTTTTCATTTCTGAAAAAACATCTCTACAGTCTTTGGCAGTCTTAACCATTTAGTAGCTCGTTTTCTTTGTTTTAGGTTGTGATGGTCCGTGAAGCATCATATTTACTGGAGCCTTAGAAGCCATTGTTGTTTCCATTGCAGACAACGCGCTTTTAATTCTTTTGTTTTGCTCTACTTCTTCTTCTACCATCCACCAAGGCTTATCAGCCTTTGGCGTAGGTTTACCGCCGCCAAGCAACATAGCCACCTCAATTCATTAAAGGGTTGTAGTCAAGGCCAGTAGACTCAACCATTAATCTCTTTGTTTCAGTTTTAGCGTATCGCTTCATCATCCAAGCGTACCTAGCTGATGATATAACATCGTCGTACAATTTCACAATCTTACCAGATTTTCTGTGGTACTGACCAATTTCATCTAGCAAAGGTTTGCAATGCGAAAAGATCTTAAATTTACCAGTTAGCATTGCTTCAAGCATTTCTTGTACTGGTGCTTCAACGCCAAAGCCTCCAGATATATTAGTAGCGTGTTCTGGGAGCATTTTGAGTCCGTGATTTCTGTATATTGTTGCAATTTGATCACCTGAAGATTGGTCATGCTTGTATCCATCGTGAGGCCAAGCAACAGGATAATTACCCCACACTTTTAATGCCGCTGCATGGATTGCGATAACTTCTCTGCGCTGTTTGTAAGCGGCAGTAATATAGAAAGCGTCATCATCGCGATCCCAAGCACAAAGACAAGCAGCAGTAGGATGATCCCATCCAAAATCCACTCCAATAATCCTAGACCAATGAGACGGGATCTCAAACGGATCGACGACCAACTCACTTTCTGGAACAGGGAAGATAAGTCCCTCGCCCAGCATTGGTTTTCCTTGTGTTCTTGCTTCGACTTCATGCAGCGGGGTTTTAGCAATGATTTCTTCAATTTGTTTAGGGGTGTAGTGACCTGCGTCGTAAATAGTCATCGTGACGAGGCTTTTGGCCTCGTCCGAAACTTCAGGGTAGAAAAGACGAACAACGTGAGTCATGCCCATAAGCGGCGTAGCCGTAATATAGGTAATACCTTGCGTTGCATTAGTACGAGTTACGCCTTCTGAGTACACGTCAGCAGGCGGTTCTTCGTCAAACCATACAACATGTACTGGAACGCCCTGCCACTTTTCGCGACCTTGATCATATGTTTTAAATTTAAGAGTAGAAACGCCTCCGCTGGAGTGCCGGACAGTAACAATGTCCGCTGAGTCACTCACTCCTTTAGCACGCTTTACTTCGAGAACGGAAGAGGCTGGAAGGGATCCAGTTCCCCATTGCTCTGGTGAATCACCGAGCAGGACTCGTTGGGGATTGTCTCTGGTGGTTTCCGAGGAGTTGCCCGATGCCCATGCTCTGATGGGGTGCGTGAACCTGTGGCCTTCCCACCAATCCGGGTAGTTCCCCGTTAAGTGCATAGCCATTTCCATGCCGCCTGAAAGGGTTTTCCCAAGCTGATTGCCAGCCATAAAGCACCGTTCGCGTTTAGTGCTTCCTACCTTGTGGAACTCCATCTGCTTCAGATAAGGCTTGTAGTTCTCCAGCTTCCGGCGTGATATCTCGCGCAGAATCTGGGCCTTGCGCTGGAGATTCTTGTATTCCTCCGCTTGGTCCAAACTCATCCTCCAGCATCTTGACTTCTAAGCGAAGTTCTTCGATGGATCTGTTTGCCATTTCATTTTTGCTCTCAGACTCTGAGAATAAACCAAAAATGCGCGCAAGGCTATCAAGGTATCCCTTGTGATCTTTGTAACGGTTAAGTTCTCTAGCGTTACGAACTCCCCATGCGTATTCATCAAGTATGTTTTTCTCGGTTAGCAGCGACCTGTTGATGACCATCTCTGCTCTTTGAACAGCGATGTGACCGATACGGACACGAATGTCTTGTCGTTTAACAAGAGCAGAAGGTCTACTTCCTACTTGGCCTCCTTCTGGTAAGCCAAATGCTGCACGATAAGAATCTGGAAGGCTTCGCCCAGTCGCCACATGGACGGAGAAGATCTCATGCCGCATGTTGTCCAGCGGAGTCCCGAGCTTCTCTTGATCCGTGAGGTTTTCATACTCTTCAAGGATCTCATCAATCATTTCTTGTTTCGCTTAGCTTCATGCTTTTCATCTTAGCAAGTAGTGTTTTTTCTTTGGGAGTTAAGGTTCTTCCTGTACGAAACTTTGCTCTTACTTTCCGCATTGCTGCGGTATTGCCAGGAAGCTTATCCCTGTTTTTTGGTTTTCTGGCTTCGCGACTCTGCCGGTTCTTCCAGTCGGAGCCTTTGTTTACCCCGCCTTCGGGTGTGAGTGCAGTAGAAGGTCTTCGAGCAGTGTTATTGTTAGCTGACTCAGGTGCAACTGTGTTGTATTTATCTGGCACTTTTATTCTCCAGGCACAAGGGTACTTAAACGTGGAGAAGGTACTAAACAGTGATATACCTTATCCCCACCAGGGGATCAGGTATAGTGTCGCATTTACGGAAGCGAACCCGTAATTAGTATTATAAGAGCTTTTGAAAGGTGCTGTCAACTAAAATGTCTTCAAAGTTCAATCCTATCACCCCTGAAGATTTAAGGCTATTCCGTAGCAAGCATTCTCTTACGCAACGCCTGCTGTCCAAAGAACTGGGTGTATCTAAAATGACAGTATGGAGATGGGAAAACGGTCACTCTCGAATACCTAAAATCATGCCAGTCACCCTGCGTGGGTTAAGGCACATATTTAACTCTAGAAAGACTGCTAACAGAAGAAGGGAACGTACAAGATTAATTAAAGAACAGGATAGAGAAATCCAGTTAGAAAAGGCACTCAGTCAGTTGCCAGATAAAGTAAGGAATCAATTACAGTGTAATAGATGATTTTCATCCCAGACTGAGGATTCGATATTATAACTATAATAAATAAACCGAAGTGGGGGGTACCCCGACCCAGAGAAGACACCCCAAGCTAAAAGGGACACGGGACTGTGATCAATCAGTGCGTTGACGTGACGCACAGTCTCTTAGACGCACGGTAGGGTAGGTCTATTATTTTGACTACAATCGTACCCTCTCTTAACCATCACTTAGAGTAACCTCACACTCACACTCGCTGCGTTAGCTATCAGAACCACGTAACTGCCTGTTCTCATTCACACTTGCAGACCACGCACTGCTCATATCTAGAGATCTGTATGCTGTATTGGTTGGGGTAATCATTGCGTACGCTTCGCTGGGATTAAAGAGACCCTGCGGGTTTCTTTAAAATCATCCGGCGGAACCCACAACGCAGACATATTCAAGAAGGATCGCTAAATACCCCTGGCGGGGCGGAGAGCGCCTTCGGCTCCGCCCCTTGGGGGGGAAAAAAGTAAAAGTAAGTATGATGCAAGAAGAAAAAAAAGTAGTCCGTCAGCGAGCAAGCTCGCGCTCGGGCGAAAGAAATTATTCTTCATAGAAGTATGTCGAGGTCGCCCTTATGCCTTCGGCGAGGAGCGCTTCGCTATGAGGAAGGCATGGAATGAAGAAGTGGGGATTTACACCCGGCAATTAGATAATAATGACTGGCGGAATATGGCAAGAAATGTGCTAACGTAAAAAGAAACGACACAGCCCACTTTTTGACACTTGGAGACACTTTTGATGAAACAGACACTTTCACAATTCTGGCTTTCAGCGCCGCCCGAGCCGCGCGAGTCACACCGACCAAGATTCGCCAGTAGCTGGCCTGCACCGGCAGAACTTACCGAAGGTCACCACCGAGACGAAGAGCCGCAGGCATTCCCGGACTGGATCCTAGAACGCGCAGAACGACTCCTCGACCTATGCGACGAAAAGATGCAGCAACACGAGGAATCATACGAGCAGGACGCCTTCCTGATCGCCGAGCACCTAAGCGACTATTACGCCGCGCGCAACTTCGAGAACGGGAACTGCGTAGTTATCGGATGCCCCCAGCAATCAGAGGGCCCCACGTCGCTGCGGTGCGCAACCCACGCACCCTACAGCCACGGAGAACGTCCAGCGCCTTACGGTTTCGACGACTCAACCAGCGAAGACGAAGAACGCCCGTTCGTCGAATACGAAGACCATTACAGCACGTACACGAGGGTAAGTTGGCGAAAGACGCGAGCAGCCCGCACCACGCAGCAATACACCACGCAACAAGACACCTACACCAATGATCCCAAGGAGCACAACTAGAATGGCACGTCGAAACTTTGCAGCCTCAGACCGACCGCAGCACCGAACCAGCGTAGTACCCGAGTCAGTAGAGCCCGGTTCATATCGCGCGTTCATTACGCAGCTCGCAGTGCGAAACACGCCCAGCAAGAAGACCGGAGAAGACGAAGAGAAAATGCTGATTAGATTCCGCCTTGAGGGCGAGACAATCGACCGGGCAGAATGGTTCCCGCTAAGTTGGGCAGCGCTGGACAACCCCAACGGAGACAACCCCGCGCTATGGAACCTCTTTAACGACATCGGTTACGCCACGAAGGCAGAACCCGCCAAGAACGCCGAAGACGGCCCGAACATTTTCGAAATCTCCGACGACGGCGAAGAGTACCGCGCAGCCATCGGCGACTACAAACTAGCCCGGCCAACCGTCATCCTCGAAATCGAACAACGACTCGCCAAAAACTCCTTCGAGCGAGACACGCGAGCAGACGAAAACGGACTACTGAACACAATCACGGAAGCCAAAGCAGCACCGAAGAAGAAGAAGAACCCAAAGCAGAAAGTAGCCGCCAAGACAGCAGCAAAGGCAGCGGCAACGGTAGCGGAAGAAATCCCGTTCTAATCATTCAGCAACTTAGGCCAGTTGCGCTGGCACGCCCTCACCAACCAAGGCGTTAGCGCGTAACAGAATGCCCCGCCCCAGACTACACACGGCAGCCAACGAGCCAAGCCGTAAACGTCAGGGCGGGGCGTTCGCTTGCACGAAACCCAAAAAAATTTTCTCGCTTCGCTCGAATTAAGGCCGCGTTCAAGGATATGAACGCTCTCGTGTCTATCGGGATCTTTCAGATCCTCGCCCTTGGACCAAAGACTGCGTCCTTGGAACCTGCAATTCAGGGCGTAGGGAAGGAACGCGCAAGCGCTCTAGCTCGCTCCGCTCGATTCAGACAGTTCCTGTCTAGGACTGCGACCAAAGACTGCGTCCTTGGAACCTGCCAAAAGCGGTAAGCGCTCGCTTCGCTCGCTCTCGTGCCCAGGGGAAAGGTCCCAAATAATGACAACAGAATTATTCCTCATAATCGCACCTCTAATATATGCAGCAATACGAATAGTATGCTTAGTGATACTAATAAAAACAGAATAATACAGGAGTAATAAGATGTTTTCTTTCATCTACAGAAAAATCAATGATCTCTTGATCCGCATCGGAGTATCACCCTACTACCTGACCACAGAAAAGGATGAAATCGTCTACGTCGAACTTACCGATCTCAATGATTTCGATTTCTAAAACACAAACTGGAGTAAGACAAAATGATCTCAATAATCACAAGCCAATTCGGTAAGCCTGATAAAGCAGAAATAACAAATATATCAATCACAATTAACTCCTATAGAATTTCTATAGGAGTAGCTAAAGCGCACTACTGCTCTCCTCGCGAATTCCAAGGAATGAATCCAAAAAGAGAAAAAGTAGAAGTATGCGTAATAGACAAAGACGGAGAATACGCAACAAAAGAAATCTTCCAAAAAACATTCCCGGAAAATCCCGAAGAAATAATATCTGTAGCTGCTTGGGTAACAACAAATGATTTAATAAAAGTATTATCATTTATAGAAAGATTATAATGATTAGGTTCACCGGATTCGGCAAAAGAAACTACAAAAGCGGAAAAAACAGAATGAGATGGGAATGCCCTTGCTGTAAACCGCACCCAAAGCACATGCAAATACACAAAAAAATAGAACGAAGAACAAATAAACTCATAATGAATGAAGAAATTAAAATAGAATTGGCAGAAAGAATACACAATGATTAAAACACTCAAACAAGTAGCAAACGTAATCGCTCAACAATCCTCAGAGTCAAAAATAAAATCAATAGCAATGATGCCAGTATCATTCGCAACAGTAATAGGAATCAAAACAAGCGAAGCCATTCAAGATATTACAAATATCTCAAATGGCTGCTCATACAAAACCAAGAACTCAAGGAAACCAACAAAATAATGGCAACACTCATAGGCAATCTAGTCATAGTATTAGTAATAACAGTTGTTGCCAATAAAATGTTCGGATCAAGCGACGTAATAAACCAAAAAGCAAGAGACACACTACACACAATAGACGCAAGCCTAAGCGAAAAACAAAAAACCAAAAACAAAAAACAAAACCCAGAAGACTTCTGCACCGCAAAAGACTACATGCAAGCAGCAAGCATAATCACACACAACGGATCAAACATAGCTCGACAAGAACTCGGGATATCAAACAAACAAGCATTAAGACTCAGATACAAAATGATGCGACAAATAAACTAAAACCAAAAAGGCGCTTCGCACCACCCTCGTGCCTCGGGGGTGGTGCTTTTCACCTGAAAAATAAAGTCCCAAATAATTTTTTTAAATAGAAATGGAAATATGTGTACGACAAGATAGAAAAAATTCTAGAAGCAGGAGAAAAAATACTCAATAATGCAAACAAGGGAAAAGAAAGAGAATCTATTTTAAATGTATTAGAACTAGATAGCCTATCATCTTTTTTTCTTGGAATGTCAATCGTCTTATATGTAGTTGAATCACACGGCGACCTATCTGACATTGACAATATAACAAGAAAAACAATCGTCATTATGAATAACAATAAAAAGAAAAACATACTTTATAACTAGGAGTCCCAAATGTCTCACAATGTAGAGAAGATGATGTTCACAGGTAAGAAGCCATGGTGGTATGGTAATCAACACCAAGACGCAGCAGTCGGAGTAGATCTAGGTGAAGGTCCAGTTACTTCAGCAGAAGCAATCGCTGCTGCTGGTTTAGACTGGGACGTAGCCAAGACACCTTCGTACTTTAAGAACAATGAAGATGAATACATTGAAGCAGAAAACGAAAAGTTCCTTGTACGCTCAACCGATCAAAGCATCCTCGGACGATGCACAGATCAATACGAACTGTTCCAAAACAGAGAAGCATTTACTTTCCTAGACAACCTAGTCAAAGACGGTGACTTGCTTTATCACACTGCTGGTTCACTAGAAGAAGGCAAGCGCGTTTGGATTCTTGCTCAAACGCCTGACACATGGCAAGTGCGTCGTATGTCTGGAGTCAACAACACACATCATGCCTTTCTTCTCACTGCAATTGGTCACGATGGCAAGTCATCAATCAATATGATGCCAACGGATGTTCGAGCAGAATGCGCGAACACCGTTGGTTACGCTGAGAGCATCGCAAAAAAGCAAAACTTGATGTTTCGTATTCCTCACAAGGGAAACCTGCTTGAGAAGCTAGACCTTGCATCAACAGCACTTGAAGTCATGCGCGGAGAGACTGATGAACGCAGACGTATGCTTCAAGAGTTTGCAAACAATGCAATGACCAATGATGAGTTCATTGACTTTGCACTTCAGGTGTTTCTAAACATCGACGGATTCAAGGGGGAAGCTAAAAAGGAAATCAGTTATTTCTATGAGAATGCACCGAAGCGAAGTCGGGTCATCATGGAAAACAAAGTAGCCAAAGTTGGAGAACTGTTTCACAGCGGTTACGGCAACGAAGGCAACTCGTCATATGACGCTCTTCAAGCCTTCACAGAGTACTTCGATCACTTCGACCTTAACCACGTCAAGGATCAGGTATCCAAGGGCAAGAGAGCGGCTAAGGCAGTTCAGAATAGCTGGCTAGGAGATGGTGCAGCTAAGAAGAACCTTGCTTACAAGAAGCTTGCACAACGTGTTAAGGTGCTGGCCTAAATCCAGTATATTAAAAGGGGCATGGTGGAGACATACAATATAATTGTCAGAAGCCGTGCCTCTTTTAGTTGGGAACTTAATGATTATATCAATTCATTCAAAACTAAAATACAGAGAAAAAGAACAAGGAATTACTATAAAATTTCAAGACACAAAACTCGGAACACAATTAGCAACAGAATACATACTATCAATGATTAGATTAAGTCACATTGTGACAATTGAAGGAATCGAAGAATAATGCCTACTATCAAGTACAGCGTAAACGAAGTAACTGAAATCATTAAGCAAATTGCTGAAAACTCTGCTGAAACTCTCAAGGTCAGTACGCCTAGAGGTTTGCGGGTAGACGTTTCGTGGGTACACAAAGACGAAGAGCGTAATGAGTCTCGTGTCTCTAAGGATTTCTCTCCATACGATAGTTTTATCGAGGTTACATTCACAGAAAGGTTCTAAAGTGAACACACCATGGTTAAACAAGTTAGACGCACTTCTTGAAGAAGGTGATAAAACAGGTTTTTATAAACTTGTTCAAGAATTAGGAAACACAAGATCAGCAAAGTCAACAGTTTATCAGTTGTCCAAGAAGTTCCCTAATTTTATATGGGAATACAAAGGCAAGTTTGTTTACGCTTTCTACCCAAAAGAAGAGTCTCTAAAAGACAAAGCTCTTTCTAAATGGATTAAAGGCGCAGAAGAACGTGGTTTGCCCGACTCCTGGCCTCCTGATTTAAACACATTTCAAGGGGATCCATACTTGGATTCCCTTGAAGAGCTTGCTGACTTGTATAACTACATTACTGTTGCTCGCAACAAAAATGAAATTACAAATAAGCAACACGGTCAAATCATTCAAAAAACTCAATCACTTTATAATTTAATAAGAAAAAGTTTTGAGGTAGACAGTGTCTAAAGTATCAGACAAGCAAATAAAACTAATGAGAGATAATTTCAAAGAAGACTTTGATGTGCTTAGTCTTGTATCTAAATTTATGTATGAATTAACTAAAGCAGTTAAAGATTTTGAAGACGAACTTGATTTAATGTTGAACAATAAAGCTAACAAAGAATTCCTAGAAGATACAAAAGATTTACCAATGTAAATATCTCCAGAACTGAGCGGGGGCGGTTCTTCGATCAGTAAAGATGAACAAAGCTTACATTGGTAATATTCATTACGCTTTAATCTTTACTACCCCCGCACTTTTTTATTATATTTTACACTGGAGAATGTATAATGGGCTTGGATCAATACCTGATTGCACAAAAAGGCGAAGAAGTTGAAGAGATTGGCCTTTGGCGAAAGCACGCAAACCTTCAAGGGTGGATGGAAAAGCTTGCTGTTAAAAAAGAACTAGTGACTAATCCTAAAGATTTTAATTGCATGGATATGTACCTTACGCGAAACGATTTAGTTGACCTAGAACTAGATATAGAAAATAACAACCTCCCTCACACTAGAGGTTTTTTCTTTGGTGAATCTTACTGTGATGACGCAGAGAAACAACAAGACTTACTTTATGTAGAAAACGCAAAGCAATATTCAGATATGAATTGGAATATTATTTATAAATGTTGGTGGTAATGGGGATGTAGCCCAACGGCAGAGGCAAGAGACTTAAAATCTCTACAGGTGTGGGTTCGAGTCCCACCATCCCTACCATTTAGGAGCTTACGCAATATGGCTATGGAATATTGCCATGCAGGAGATCACTACATTGATCTAGATTGGAACTGTGACGGAGAATACAATTCCAAAAACGAATGGAAATGCGGAGATTGCATTGAAGAGGATGAAGAAGAATGAGTAAAGATTTTACCTCAAAAGAACTAAGATCAACTGCTGTCTTAATACATCTTTTTTACATGCACGCTGTGCGAAAACACGGAGAATCAGATGGTCTGAAAGCTTTTGTCTCAATGATGCTTGACGAAGAAATATCAACTCAAGAAAGATTTGAAAATGCTGCGATAAGGAAAATAGAAGAACTAACAAGAGTGCAAAATGAAATAAATGGAGAGTAAAGGAACTTGTATGCTTGGGAATACTAATCCGTGCCCAGTCTGCATGGGAACAGGAAAGCTTTCCGTAAGTGGTGAAGTGTTTAGATCAGCAAGAGAAGTCCTTAATTTATCAAGACAAGAACTAGCTGATGCTTGCGGACTTTCTCATGTAACAATTAGGAACGTTGAGAATGGTCTTACTAATCCAAACAGAGAAACTTTACAATTAATTTTAGAAGAATTGAACTCTCGCGGAGTTCAATTAGAGCTACAGCACCCGTAGCTCAGTTGGATAGAGCAGCTGCCTTCTAAGCAGCGGGTCGCAGGTTCAAGTCCTGCCGGGTGCGCCAGCAATACTTATAGAAAAAGGAACTGAACATGACATTTGAACGCGCTATTGAGATTGTGCTTGAACTAGCAAGAGAAAATATCCTTACCGAAAGTGACGCTATAGATAACAATCTTAGGGGTGAAAGGCAGAAACAATTTGATGCCTGCCGAATCGTTGAAGAGTTTACCATGCTCGACTTCGTTGAGAAGACGATGGCTCTAATCCAAGTGCTCCGCATGGTTGAGGGCACAATCAAGGAGCAGGACGACTGGACAGCGTCTATTGATGACCAATCCCACACGGTTGCAGAGTTGGTTGTTCACGACGTTCGCAGAGCCCTTGCGGCCCATCCGCTGGGCAAGGAGGTAGGCTAAATGAACGAATGGTTAGTTACATGGACTACAACGGAAAACAACAATACTTATAGTTTTAAGGAGGAATGCCAATACATAGCTAACGTAATTATGCTTCTTCAAAAAGAAGTATTGTCTAACCAGAATCTTTTAGATATTAAGATTGAACCACTAAGTAGTGATAGCAATCTTAAAGGACTAGCTTAACAAAATGCCTAGAATTGGTGAAAACTTATCTCTTGAACCATCACTCGACGAAGAAGATTACATAAACGATCTGGACGAAGAAAGAGATTTAGAATCTGACTATGAAGACTATCAAGAAGATAGAGATCAAGACTTTGATTTTAAGTTTGCGGAGAAATTCTAAAATTGTTTAAAAAAGGAACTAGTAATGTTTTGGACCCTGATGCATTTGATGAAGTCTATCTTAAAGGCATACAAACCGGTGAACACATGGCTACTACCCCTGATCAACGCCATCATTACTTCAAAGGTTTTAATCAAGCAATTGTCTTACTTGATCAATATTTTCTCGAAGAAAAAATTCCGTACTCAGAAATTAAGTTTCGCCTAGATGCAATTATGGAATTGATGGTTGCTGAACCTAAGCAATTTAATAAAACTCTTAGCTTTGGCAGAAACAAAAAGAATGATAAGAAAGCAAAAACTGTTAAAACAATAAAGATTGCAAAGCCAAGAGCTAAACCGGAAAGACTTCCTGACGGAAGATTTAAACGAAAGGTAGACTATGCCAAACAACAGTCTAAAGATTGAAGCAGGAAACATTGTTTTGCTAAAAGGCAAAGTAAATGATTCTATTATGGTTCATTACTTCAGAGATAATGGAGGCGATGGTTCGCCTACTGATTTAAGTATTTACGGAAGCTTAAATGGAACAAACTTTAAACTAATCAAAACTTACACTGCTGAAGCAATTGAAAAGTATGATGTTTGGTATCCACATATTGCCGTGACTACAGGTACAAATGCTGTCAGAGTAAGCACTGACTTTGCTAACGATGATGCTTTTGGTGATTCCGAAATCTACATTTACGAAGACGACTAGCAAAGCAAGCACCCGGGGGCTTGTTGCCCCCAGGTGCTTTTATTTAGAAATCTTCGTCTATTGATAGCAAGAACTTATTTGCTTTATCAATCATAGAAGGTTCCATGCCTCCGAGTTTTTCAATTCCCAAATGAGACACTAAAGCTTTACCAATACGCATGTATTCAGCGTCTGATTTTTCTTTATCACCCTTGTACTTTGTATCAGCCATGTTTCTACATTTCGTTAGAAAAGACAAAGACTGTTCCATTGTTATGTATTTTGATGAAACTGGCTTCTTTTGTTTAGCGGGTAGCTTCTTCTTTGTTGACGCTCTTCCGTCATCGTCTTCTTCCGTAAGAAGTCCGAATATTGCCAAAGCGTAACGTCGGCTATATGTAATAGCGCTGCCTGCCTTTTGGGGGTCGCCATCAACCATTGGGAGCATGAGAGTGCCGTTGCGCGAAGTGCCGGATTCAATATGAATGGCAGAGTAAGCAACGCCAGCCCTCCCGTCGTCTGTACAATGGGGTTCTGTAATCCAGACAACGCCTTCTCTTTCAAGAAGTGGATCGAGTGCATTATGGCAATCCTTTAAATCAGCATACTTGTAGTTATATCCTTTGCGAGATTTATTAACAGCAGAAATATCTCTTCTGATATTAAATAACGCTGAATTAATATCAGAAAGGGGCTTGTTCATTGGCAGTGTTCCCGTCTCCATCTTCATCTCCATAGTCAAGTGCAATCACCTTTCCATCAAAACCAATATTAATATCGGTTGTATAAACCTTCTGGCCTTCTTTTTCGTATGAGCCGTAGGTCAACTCACCTTCAACGTAAACTGCATCACCCTTGGCGAGTGTGCCGACGAAGTCGGCAACGCCGCCAAACACTGTACATCGGTGAAACTGACGACTCGACTGCGCTTCACCTTCCTTATTCTTCCACTTCTTAGAAGTAGCGATTCGGAAGTTAGCAACCTTTGTACCAGTCTTAGTGTTACGAACAGTAGGGTCCTCAATAACGTTACCAAGGAGAGTTACACGATTAACATTTAGCAAAGCTTATCACCTGTAAAAATCGAAGTGCAGTATTGCCCTCGACGAATTTTCATTGTACCTGTCCGACTCACAGTATCAACAGAAAAGGTTTTCAATGTCAGAAAATACATCCATCAAGATGAAACCGTATATCTATAATGGCGAAAGGGCTATGGAACTAGCATCGAGTCCGCCGCCTGTTGCAGTCGTAGCTGGATTGCTTCACAGGGGCCACGTTACCGTTCTAAGCGCTCCGCCCTACTCAGGCAAAAGCTGGTTCGCACTTAACATAGCAAGCGCTGTGGCGTCCGTTGACGAAGCCAGAGTGCCTGCTCCTTGGCCGGGTGCAGTGCTTGAATGCCCGGGTACTAAAGTGGTCTACTTGTCACCTGATTTCCCAGCCTCCGAACTTGCTAGGCGACTTAAAAAGTTAGATCAAATGCGTTCAGATCTTGTCAGGAAAGATTCTTACTGGGATAACATTTACTTAATTGGAGATGCACCGGGAGTTCTTTTGCCACGCGGTATTTACGCAATGGATTCGGAAGGCTCGCTTAGACTTATCGAAGAAGCCATGCCAGAAGGAGCAAGCCTACTTATCATAGATACTCTATCAGCCTCTTTGCCTGACAATACAACAGAAAACGACAATGCCGGAATGTCAAAGGTTATGAATAACATCCAAAAAATTGCATCAAAGTGCAATGTTGCAGTGCTGCTAATTCATCACACAGCAAAGCCAACTCAGGGCAAGTCTGAAGTTGAAGTGTGGAGCAGCGTTCGTGGTGCTGGTGCAATATCAGGCAGTGCATCCAGCAACGTATTGTTAGAACAAATGGAAGGGCAAGACAAAAAACACATTAGGCGAATGCGCGTAGTGTCAAACGTTTCTAGCAGTATGCCTACAACATTTTTTGAGATTCGACCAGAGCATTACGGTGCAGACGAAATTCTTTACTTTAGACCAGTCACGGACCCTGACGTATCAGACATAGAAACAGTACAAAACTTACTTCCTGCGGACTTGTTGTCTTTTGATATTGAATACGACAAAGACGACGTAGCTGGTTTGTTAGTTAACAAAAACAAACTTCCAAACCTAGACAGGGCAAGACCTGCTGCTGCGTTGTTAATGCAGCAGTGGCACCAAGGGGGCTTAGTCAGTAAAGTCAGGTCAGGACGAAAGAATAAAATCATTTGTTATAAAGACAACGCTTAGTGTTGTGCTTGTCAGAATCCCCAAAGGGATTCTGACAAGCACATTAACAAATGTCAATAGCTAAAATCATTAAAGGGGTTTTCGTTGTATAAACTTTTCTTTGGCATAGACCTTGGAGCTAAAACGGGCATTTCCGTTTTAGACAAAAACACTATGCACACGCATGAGTCTTATTTCGGAACTTCAAAAGACGAAGCTATGCGTTATAAAAAGTTTTGGAATCACATTGACGCAATGTTTGAAGAAGCATGTACTCAGTTTGATCGAAGCGAAATTATTGTTTACTACGAATACGTTGCTAGGCATTTAGGAACTAAAGCGGCACATGCTTATGGCGCTTACAGAATGATTCTTTTAATGGCTTGTCACACATGGAAAATTGAAAGTTCTTATCTTTCAGTTCAAGCAATAAAGAAAACTGCAACTAACAAAGGCAATGCAAAGAAAGACTTAATGATAGAGTCTGCTAATAATCGGTTTTGCCCAAACTGGGATTTGACTGATAACGAAGCTGATTCTATGTGGATTGCTTATTTAGGAAAATTAGTCACAAATGAAAGTAATGAAACTATCGAAATTAGCGGACCCATCAAAGCTGTCAAAAGAGATGGCTCTTTTTATGATGCTCTTAATTTCAAATGAAAGCAGAAACCAACCAGATTTACACATAGAGATTTTATCCATACAAGATGATGGAGAATTTTGGTCTTCTATTCTATTTAAAGCTGTCTCGCCAAGGAATCAAGGGCTACCCTTTGGATCCCGATTTCTAGCGGAATTATTAACCAATAGATCTGGCGGGCATTACGAAATAGAAGTTCTCGGCGAGGGAACTTTAGGAGAAAGAATCTTAGTCAGGTATTACCATGGAACAGATCAATATAGAGATAACGAATAAATTTGTTTGTTTTAAATCTACAGGAAAAACTTTTTTAAGAAGAGATCTTAGGAAAATAAACAAATATGTATCAAACTCAATAGGATCTGAAACTGCAAATACCTTGATTAAGTTTTTACAGGTATGGAATGAAGAAGAGGAATGTACTCCAGTTCTCCCCAGGGGTGAAGATGTATCAGAACGGGCATCCGACACGATGGTGGATAGAGTCAAGAAACCAAACGTTGTCCGCAGAAAGCGTGGGAGACGCCGCAGAAAAACTGATTAACGCTACTGTTTCTGACGTAGCATCAGAACAAGAATCTTTTCAAAACAATGCAATTGAGCTAAAATCATTAATGGAAGCAATGAGAAGTACCATTGCTACTTGGTATCAAATTCAAATGACTAGAGAATAAACATGAGATTTAAACGATCTAATCCAAAAAAATCAAATCAATTGCCAAAGAGAAAATTTGGTTTTGACGACTCAGCGCGACGAAGAGCTATGGCGTCGGATTCTATGAATCTTCTTAGCGATACTGAACTTAATTCTGAAATGTCAGAGAGAACACAACAAAACACAGGAAGCATTAATACAGGTCCATTATCGCAAAGAACTTTCAGAGGAAGAGCAAATAGAAGTTCTACTAATTCTAATTTATTATCAAATCAATTAGAAATCGAAGATAAAAAACGAAAAAAAATTAATACTGACAAAGCAAAAAGAAACAGATCAAGTTCAGCAAGAAACACTGCGCTTAGTCAAAGTAGAAGAAAAAGTTATTAATTACGCATAAATGCGATGGACTTGAATAACTCTGCCATGTTCCGCATCAATTTCCACAAGCGGTTGGCTGGGCGGCTCTGGCAAGAAGCCGTGCCCATAAGCGTAACCATCCTGGCCTACGGTGCAGCCTGCGCTTACAAAAGTAAAATGGTTACTCTGATACTCAGCCGCTGTATGCCAGTGTCCAATCATAGCAAGAGAGACACCCTTGTTTTTGGGGTGGACAAGCCGCCTTCCAAGTTGGGACCAGTTTGGTTGATAGAAGTTGGTGTGCGGCATGACCTTCATATGGATCATGTGCCCGTGGTGAAGCAGACATTTAACGCCTCCGACAACGTCTGTTCCCCAATAAGTACGCTCAATGTGGAAAGGGAGACCAAGGCTACGCTCTAACTGGTTGTACAGAGCTACGTCGTAGCTTCTCCTGTACGCCATTTCGGCAGAAACCTCTTCCTTTTTACCATCCCTGCCATGATTAGAGAGCGATCCGTGTACCTTCAAAGGTACACGTTTAAGCGGACCTTCTTTCATCTGGTCAAAGAGAGCCATCTTTATATTATAAACAACCTCAAGCTCTTCTAATGGCTCGTAAGGCGTCAATCGTTGAAAGTGGGGGTGTAGATCAGCATTGACCATAGAGTCTCCCCCAAGCCAAATGAGAGCCTCTGAGACGCCATATCTGGATTGACTCTCTTCTATTATTCTATTGGCTTTCTGTATTACCCCAGACACTCTATCAAATGAGATCTTTTCGTTGTGCAGGTTCTCCCCTCCACTGAGTGTCGGGTCTACCTGCTGCGTGTAATGGTTGTCAGTCAAACCCAGTATAAATGCTCGCTTTCCCTTAGAAGCAGGAGGCTTTTTAGGTCTAAGCTTTTTCCGGCCTTTTTGCTGGAGAAGTTCTACTTGCCTCCGAAGTTCCGTGTTTTCTTTTTCTGAGTCAGACAACGCTGCTTTGACAGACGCAAGCGTGTCTTTTTGACGCTGTAAATAACGAAGAGCAAGAAGCTCTTTACCCTCTAGTTCCCCCATTGGCATGCTCTAAAAATCTCTCTAACCCAAAGCTCTGTACTAGGGTTTGAAGCAGCAAGCGACCCTTCGCCTATCTCAATAAGTGCAGGCGTAGAAGGCTTAGGAATTCCGCATACGCTGGGCTTTGTTACGCAAGCGGACAAGCTTACGAGCAACATCAGAAAGCTCATCAGACGACATAAGAGGATCAAGATGATTCTCCTTTTGCTTTCGTAAATCTTTAACTTTAGCTTTAGCGTAAGTGTACCTAGAATAGAAAAAACCGGATATTCCAGACGTTAAAACTATAATTAATACAGAAAGCACAATGAACATCATATGTTCCATTATGCGTTCCGGGCTTTACCTACGTTAAATCCGATTGTGTTAAAAGCTTTAAGGATAGCGTCTATCCACTTGTTATCATTTTCATTAGGAGTAAGAGATGCAATGACTGCAAAAACCCCTACAACCTGAAAAGCTAAATCCATTAACAAAGATCCGTTTTCGATTAAAAAATCCATTTGATGCAACCTCTTTTACTCATGGGTCTAGTTCTACGTGAAGGTGAAGACCTTTTTCACCACCGTGCAGAATAACTTGGTAATCAGATCCTAGTTCTTCAGATAATGACTTAGCCCAATTCTGAGCAATGACATAACTTGTCGAATAACTAGCAGTTTTAATTTTCATGCAATCAATATCAAATGCTCTGCATTCCTCGTGAAGATCTCTAGATTCCCTTATGTCTCGCCAACCTTCAGTAACCCACATTTCTCCATTCAATTCCGCTGGAGCGTAGTAAGCTGCCCAGTAAAGTATTAAAGACATCTCGGGTCGCAAATGAGCCCTGTATATAACAGCACCTCTGCCTACTCTAGATTCATAATCTCTTTTAAATATAATGCGGACACCGTGATGGTTATTGCTAGACATTAAAAGCTTTCGAATCCATGTATCCGTGATGTTCGTAAGCGTCCATCATTCTTCCATAACGCTTCCAGAACTTGTCTCCGTGAAGCATTCCAAGACCCGTGTTCCACAGAGCCGCGTGAGCGGCCTCGTGGATCACGGTATCAATTGTTAATTGTTTTGTAGAGCAAGCGCTTTTTGAAAGAGTAATTGTTAAATCCCCTTTCTCGTCATCCTCTACGCAACCACATAATTGTGATCCATCTTGATCAAATAAAACATCAACCCAAATAACATTTTTAAGGTTGTCTAATTTAAATTCTGTTTTTAACCAAGCAACAATTTGAGTTGATCTTTCAAAACGATTCTTTGTTTTCATGGTTGAAAGAATATCTGTATCACCCATGCCCCTGCTGTTATAACAGCAATTGATACAGAGCCCATTGTCATTAATTTAGCTTGGAAAGTTTTAAGCTCACCTCTAAGACTCATCAATTCTCTTTCTAGGTTTCTTTGGTTTTCGTCGAGCATGTTAATTACTGTTTTCAAACTTTGATAATCATGCCTCAACTCTTTAACCTCCTGAAAGAATTGACCAAGCTCCCGTTGGTGTCCGTTACCCTCCATTACGCTACGCCTAGTAATGTAACTGTTAGAACGTCAGCAAGTCCGTTTGACCCAGAAACACCCCAAGCATTACCGCTGCTAACCCATGAAGGAAGAGATACTCCGCTCGCAAGAACAAGATCAATAGTATTCGCTCCGCTCCTTGTCCAAGAATTAACACCTTGGTATTCAACAGTAGGACCAGATCCCTCAAACTTAATGCCCATTACAGACTTTTGGCCAGATGAAGAAGCGTCTACAGCAGTACCAATTCCTGTTGCGGTGACTCGTACTTCGGTATTGCCACCAACATCAAAAAATGTAAGAACGGCAGTAGCAGTAAACGTTTCACCATCAAACAGAAAATCTGAGCTTAAACTTTGAACAAAAGAAATTCCAAGACTTGAACTAATGTGAGTATAAGGTGTGCTTGCATTATATATTTGAGCATCAACACTTAAGCTATTGCCCATGTAATCGTTATTATTAGCTATTAATGGCTTAGGTATAGGTCCAGTTAACTGGTTGTTTAATGAATAAGAAATGTCTTTAATCATATTAAGACCAGTTCACATGGTAAGCAAAATGATATTGTTCTTGACTTTTGGAAACATCAAATATGCTTTCCTCAATTGGATAGTTAGTTTTAAAATAATCAAGCACCAAGACTGTGCCTAAATTATCTTCAGAATTAGAAGCAATGACATTTTGTACAAAAACATCAAAATCAAAACTGATGTTATTTTCCACTAAAATTACACCAGTAGAAGAACCGTAATCAGATTCCCCTGCGTAAAAATACGAATAGATAACATTGTTATCAATCGGCATTACTTTGTCTCGTTAATAAAAAATGTAGATGCTCCAAACGTTGTACCCGGAAGACTTGCTTTTGCGTACTGAGCAGCACTTCCTACAACAACCGCAACATACAAAGGCAATGCAATTTCTTTAATTGCACTTGCAGTAAAAGCCTCAATCAAAATGTATGTTACATCGTCTAAACTTCCGTAAACAGATAGGTTAACTGAGTCTTTAGTAAACTGAATTACGCCACGAGCACCATCCCTCAGGGATGCTTGATAAATGTTTCCCTGTGTAATCTGTTTCGATTCTGAAGCCATTGTTAAAGTCCTTCATCCACTAGTTTTTCAAATCCAGTTGCCACACCAACGGGCAAAGCCTTTACCATCTGATAAAGACCAAACATAGGCACAAGCCTTTGAGCTGCTCTTATTTCAAATTCATTCATCCCCTCGGGGTTAGACATTCCTGCAATTGTTTTACCAACATCAATTGCACCCGTCAGAGTAGGACCACCAAGAGCCGGATTTCCCTTTTGAATCATTTGTGCAAAGTTTCCGAACTCACCTATTGTAGAAAGATTGCCAGTATCTTCAAGAGATTCCCAAAGGTAATCTTCCCAAGAATCATCATTATGCTGTGTTCCTCTTGCAAAAGAAGAATACTGAGATGCAATAATTCCAGCGCCCATTGATATAAATAGTCCAGCCATGGCGTTCTTGTTCATGTTCTGAGCCAATGGAACGGTCTGCCTCATCATTGCTGCAATTGGGAAAGTTCTATATTGACCAATCATACTGACGTAAGAGTTTTCCATAATCAAAGGAACGTCTCCTTTGCCTGGGGTTACAATAATTGTGTCTACTTCCCTTTTTACAGCAAGCTGCATTTTCCTGTCTAATGTAAGACCAGAAGAATCCATTGAGGACCTTGCCTTTTTACTCCAGTTTTGAAAATTAAGAAGGTGAACACCCTTGTAAGATTGACCATGTTTTAAATACTCAGAATAAATGTCGTCAAGATCTCTATCAGATATTCCTAATCTTCTAATGTTTGCCATTTCTTTTTCAGAAAGCTTGCCTGCTTTCCTCATAGCGCCAGAGTGAATAATCTTATCAACAACGCCTACGCCAGCTACGCGCTTCATGTGTTGATTCCATACGCTTAGACCGTTCAAAATAAACATTGAGTTATTTGCTTTGCCTAAAAGATCAGTAAAAGCATTGCCTGTAATATTAGTCATACTGGTATTCGTATACTGTGAAATTATTTGAGAAGAATTAATCTCGTTCCCTACTCCAATAGTTGAAAGCTCCCTTTGGGAAGCTTTCAATTGCTCTAGCAGTTGGGCGTTTCTTCCAACGTATCCTTGTATTGTTGGACCGTATGCTCTTTTTAATCCTAAGAACATTACAGATCGTCCAATGTCAGGCAAAGACTTAATCGCAAAGCCTCCACCTATCCTTAGATTGTTAAACTTTTTAATGTTGTCCATTAAAACTCTTTGCGTACTTCCAGGCAGCGGAGAGTTCGGGTCCATGTAAGTCCCTCTTACTCTTCTTAGCATGTTTTTAAAAAGCTCAAGATCCTTATCTGTCTTACGTAAAGCTTCAGAAGTAAGATCGTCTATATCTACACCACTTTTCAATATACGAGAATCAATTGCAGTCCTTAGCTTATTAGCAATTTCATCTACATCAAAAGTCCCATACTTTCTAAAGAAATCTATGTCAGCAAGCGGGCCTGATATGTAGGAATTAGCAATTGCTTCAATATCCTTAACTGCAAAGTTAGTTCTATATAAATCAGCGTCATCTATAAAAGTCCAAAGCCTGTCTTTAGAAGCGCCCCTTGTAGCAGGTTCAAAAACCTCTTCTAAAATAAGTCTATCTTCTGGAGAAGCAATTAGTTTTCTAATTGAACTTTCAAATATTCTTTTCATTTCTGGAAGAGGAACGCCAAGCGCAGCTTCCGCACCTTCCCTTCCACCGTACTTTTTTAAAGCTTGGTCAATCAAAAAGTCCCTAAAAGCTTCAGGGCTTTCTGCAATCTGACCCTTGTTGTATATCCTGTGGGTATATTTAACTGTGTTTATCCAGTGGTTTTCTTCTCCGTTATAAAGTTTTCTTAATAAATCTTTAAACTCTGAAGCCCTTGAGTCAAAAAACTCATCGTAATGTTTTGAAGCATTAATAATGCTTGGATCAGTGCTTACCCTAGATCCTGTTCTGTGTTCAAAAACAGCAACTTTGTATTCATCAAAACTCAACTTGCCGGGTCTTTGGAATGGCCTAGATGAAAGTTGATCTACGTTGGCTTGCCTTAAGTTTTGAGCAAGCTGTCCGGCTTGCCGGAAAAGCCTGCCGCCTCTCCCTCTTACAAAGTCAGTTGCTTCTTTACCAGGGTTCATGTACGAGTAATAAGAAAACTCTATGTCATCAATCAACTTGTTTCCAAGTTGTTGATTCTGATCCATTATTTCTTCAAGACTTATCTTGTTTACTCCGCCCTTTAAATTGTCAGTTGTCCTAAAGTTAGTTTGCATTAACTCTTGAGCTGCTCTTCTGACTTCAGGAAAAGGACTCTGAGTAAGTTTCATAAGCGGAGAACTTAATGCTGCAATTTTTTCTACACCGTAACTTCCTACAATCTTACCTGACTCACTAAGGGCCACTCCGTTAGCGTGGTAATTACCGCTATCAATAATTTTATTTATTTTAGCAAGTGTTCTTGCGTCAAGGCTTCCGTCAAGCAGGTCGCCTAAAGACTCAAAGCTTTCGCTTACTCTTTCATTTCTTAATTGAATTATCTTCTTGGCAACAGCTCTGCCTACACCGGGCAAGTTCTTAAAAGATTTAAATATCTCTTCTTCAGTTGCTAAGTTCAAGTTGATAGTTGTCAAAGAAGGATCAATTAAATCACTTTCTAAATCAATAACAACACGACCTTCGTCATCAATGCTTTTGATTCGTCTAGTGACTTCTTCTAATGCTTCAATTTGACTTCCTTTGGTTCTACCTAAATAAGCTCCAAATAAACCAGTAATCGTACCTGCTGCGCCAACGCTAATAAGCGATTGACCAACGGTCCTGTTTGGATCGTTGTAGTGAAGAACACCTTCTTCAACGCTCGCCTGGGCTGCCCCAAAGGCACCCATGCGAACAGCGCTGGCAACCTTAGAACCAGTCTTAACCAAAGCCAGAGGTAAACCCGCAAGATTCCAAGGCTCAATTAAAGACATTGCAATGCTGCTGCTAAAGACAGCCGCTGGGTGTTCTTGAAAAACAGCGTTTGCTTTAGCGTTTGCGTTGATAACGCCTCGTCTATTTAAGAACTCTTGATAAGTGTCTGCTTCCATCAAGTAAGCAATAGACTCATTTGTAATTGCTTGTTGTCGAAGCTCTTTTCGTTCTTCCTGCATAACGGGAATAAAGTCAGATATAATCTGTCTTTTTTCCTGCATCCATCTGTAGTCTCTAACATCTCCGTCAATTTCTGGAGACGTTCCGTATCCAGAAAAATGACGAGCAGCTCTTTCGTCTTCTGGCGTAATCTTTAAGCCCTTAAACATAGAACCAAGAACAGTCATGTTTGATGCTGCGCTCATTTTTTCAGCAAAGTTATAGGTAGGCTCTGTCGCAAGACCTTGACCAGTAACTCGATTGCCAAAAATGTCTACAACTCCCATTACCTTTCCTCACGTTCTAATTCTAAAAATCTCCTAAGATCACTAATCCGAAACGAACTTCTCTTTCTTCCGTATGCTGATCTTTGAACTGCTTGTGCAATTTCAAGACCCGTATACTCTGGAAATTCTTTTATAAGCATATCTGTTTTATTTTGTACGGAAGCTCTATTTGTATGCTCTCTCATTCTTAATCTTACTGACTTGTAAACAGGTGATACGTCTGGGTCATAGATGTATTTTGCGCTTTCAGCAATAAATAATTTGGCAGATGCTTCATCAGAAAATGGAAGGAATTCCCTTTTCTTGCTTAATTTCCTAAAATGCTTAATCAAAGTCTCAGTGTGTTGAACGTTTTTTAAATCAACTTTGAGAATACCTAAATTTGGATAACTGTTTCCAATAAGAAAACCAGCGCCATTGCCGTCTGGAACAGGAAGAAAGAGAGGCTGGAAGGGAGTCGAGGTTTGTCCTTTCTTGTTCTCTAAAGCTTGTTGCTCTAAGTGTGAATATGCTTTTCGTTCTACAGTAGGAGATGTTTCTGAATACAATCCTAAAGCAAAATCGTTACCTTGCTGTGCGGCTTTAGAGTATTTCTTTGCTTCTTCAACACCAAAGTGAATGCCATAACCACCCATAATTAAAGGTTCAGTTAAACCAGCTTGAAGAGATGCTTCGGTTAAATCTTTTCCACCAGCGTTTAGTCCTCCAACAACTCTGTTGTATTTGTCTCTCATCAAGTCTTTTCCATCAACAGTTGGAAAAACTTGAACGTACACTTGTTTACCCTCAGTAGACTCAACCAGAAAAACGTAACTTTCGTTACCTCCGTCTTCTCCAGGTTCTCCCATCCAAGCTTTTTTAACTTCTGGTGCGTCTTGTCCTGCCA
>TARA_R110002096_G_scaffold85769_3_pt1 | contig 32827 bp, 33 predicted proteins | sample TARA_R110002096 | Tara Oceans TARA_R110002096 (sample SAMEA4397295) | marine metagenome | biome: Polar Biome; feature: [DCM] deep chlorophyll maximum layer (ENVO:01000326); material: water (ENVO:00002006), including particulate matter (ENVO:01000060) such as... | depth 35 m
CCGGAAAAATGGGAAGGAAAGATCGAAGGGTGAACATGACAGAAGCGGCGGCATTGACGTCGCATAAAATTTCAAACTGATGCAGCAGCGCCCTTATTGAATGCTTGCCCTGACGGCTTTCTCAGCATCCAGGGCCAAAGCAGAGTCTGTATAAAACAGCGCTGCGGGATCAATATTACGCCGCTCATTCAGTTCCGTTTGCTGCTGTAACTGCGGAAACTGACGGTTGGCGACACTGAGTAAAAGCTGCAGGCATATAATTGCGCCGACAAACACTATCGTAGCGAAGAGTTTTTTAGAAAAGCTTGTGGCGTGCATGAGTTTTCAGTTTCGCTTAAAGACTGTTGGTAATTTCAGGAAACACTTTGTAAAACATCAGCCAGGCCATCAACAGCGTCAGGCAAAGATTCAGGGTCTGGCCGCAGGCATAAAGTATCAGGGGTTTGCCGCCGGAAAACTGTGATTGCAGCTCCTTGAAATTGGTCGATAAGCCTATGCTTGCAAAGGCCAGGCAAAACATCCAGCCGCGCATATCGGAACTGAAATCAAGCACGTCGTTTTCCAGCAGAACGGTCGCAATACCAGGGTCCAGCATTTCCAGCAACAGTGAAAAGAACAGACTGGCACCAAGAAAGCCCAGTACAAATTTGGGGAAACGCAGCCAGATTTCAGAAGCACCTATGTCAGCACCGGCGGCTTTATCAACTTTACTGGTCCAGTAAATGGCCACGCCAAAAGCCAGCACCCCAATTAAAATGTTTTGAATCATCTTGATAGTAGCGGCAACATTCAGTGCCGTATCACCAAGGAAGGCGCCTGCCGCAACCACTGCACCTGTTGCGTCGATCGTGCCTCCAATCCAGGCCCCGCCCAGTACCTCGGGCATGCCAACAGCATTAATAAAGGCTGGCAGGGCCACCATCATTACAGAGGTAAATATCATGGAAAGGCCAACCGCTGTGGTCAGCTCCTCCTTGCTTGCCTTACAGGCTGCCGCCGTTGCTATGGCTGCAGAAACGCCACACACAGACATATCCGCGCTGATTGTGATATTCAGAGTCTTGGAACCTATCTTTAAAATTTTCTGCCCGAACCAATAGGTAGTGATCAGAACCACGGGGGTCACAATCCAGGCAACAAAAATACCCGGTAAACCAATAGCCAGAATTTTGCCAAACAGAACTTCCGCACCCAGCAGAACCAGGCCGGTTTTAATATAGAGTTCGTGCCGCAAAGCCGGGCGCAGCATATCCGGGATACCGAAGACATTGTTGATAAACAAGCCAAGCAGAATTGCCCATAAGGCATAACCAATGCCCATGTTTCTGAAATCAGCCTGCGCCGCCAGTAAATAAGCAAAGACTGCGACCACAAACAACCAGACAAAGCCTTTCAGGAAAGGAATCGGAGCTTCCAGCATCAGAAAACACAGGCAGGCAAAAAGCAGCGCCAGAATCACCCAGAAAAGTAACGCGGAATACAGAAGCTCCAAAGAAAAGGCATCCAGCGGGTTTAGTTCCCAGCCGCCGGGTTTGGCATCATTGACGATATCAGAAAGTGCTGCCCCTGTAGCATTATTGCTGTCAGCCTCTGCTACCCAAACGGCTGTATCAAAGTCATCCAGCTGGCTGGCTCGGGCCTGTGTAAGTGAGTCATTTAGATCTGCATACGGCAGTATTAAAAAGACAACTAAAGCTGCCGCGAGAATAACAGCTCCCAGTACAATAGCGCCTAAATCTTCACTCATTCTTAGCATGAAATGAAACTACTTTAAGCGTACAGACAAGTCAATCAGGTGATTGTGCGTCATGTTGATCTGTAAGACGGGGATTTATGAGCGGAGCGGTGTCGTCAAGTGAGGAGCGATTTTGCGAGCGATCGACGAGCTGCTTTACCAGCGAAGTCAATTCTTCAACATGATGCACGGCTAATCTGGTATAAGTGCTGCTAATCGTTTAATTTCTGAATCCGACTCCCAACGACCATTAAAAATGCAGAAATAATTTGAACCAGTTACGAATCATTGCCGGCCAGTGGCGCGGCAGAAAAATACAGTTTGTCGATCAGGAAGGCCTGCGTCCGAGTCCGGACCGCGTGCGGGAAACCCTCTTCAACTGGTTGCAAAATATAATTCATAACGCGCATTGTCTGGACCTGTTTAGTGGCAGTGGCGCGCTGGCCTTTGAAGCCGCCTCACGCGGAGCAAAATCCGTGAGTTGTCTGGAACTGAACCGGGAAGCCTGCGACTGCATTCAAAAAAATATTGAGACTCTGGACGCGAAACAAATTTCACTGCGGCAAGGAGATGCCCTTAAGTATCTGCAAACTGCCAGGCCACAACAAACTTACGACCTGGTCTTTCTTGATCCGCCTTTTGCTGCTGACTTTATAGAAAAAACCTGCGCCCTGCTGGAGTCAAAATCATGGCTGGCAAGTCAGGCCTGTATTTATCTGGAATCAAATCAGGCACTGGATACTTATAAGCTTCCAGATAACTGGCTGCTCAGTAAGCAGAAAAAAGCCGGGCAGGTTTATTATGGTTTGGCCGAAAGGATGGAAAATAAATAAAGTATTAAGGTGCTGAAGTCTGAACTTTTTTTATATTTTTTCTGAATTTATTTTTCTGTATTTTTATTTTTATTTTTATTTTTTCAGTCTTCTTTATAAAAAGTAAATTCTATTTCAACCAGGGCATTCAGCGGCAGAGCCTTGACACCAAAGGCTGAACGGGCTGGCGGCGTCATTCCCTCTGTAAAAACTTCCTCCCAGACCTGGTTAATCAGCGGAAACTGATCAAACTCGGTCGTAAATATTCTGGCGCAAACCAGATCATCCAGACCCAGGGAAAATTCATCCATCAAGAGCTGCAGGTTTTGAAAGATCAGGCGTGTTTGCTCACCGGCATCGCTGCCCATCAATTCGCCGCTGTGATTATCGAGCGCAATCATGCCGCTACAAACATAATTCGGCCCTGCCTTGACTAACTGGCTATAGCGAAATTTTGGTGCCGTCAGTTTTTTGGATTTAAGTGCCTTGCGCATTTTCAGGCCAGTAATAAATTAACAAAGACAACAGCGAGTACGATGGTGACGACATAGCGCAACACAAACATCCAGAGTTTAAACCAGTGATGTTCAGCCAGCACATTCAATTCCTGTTCGGAAACTTTGTTTGGCAGCACCCAGCCTATAAAAACAGCCAGCATCAAACCACCAAGTGGCAGCATCAGGTTATTGCTTAAATAATCAAAGAAATCAAAAAAATTTCGCTCGACACCGATAAAACCCAGCGGATAAAAATCGGCCAGACTGTTTAAGGACAAAGACGGCAGCAAGCCCAATGTCCAGACTGTTGCTGCGGCAACCCAGGCGGCCTTTTTCCTGCTCCAGCCATCTTTGGAATGCAGCCAGGCAACCGGAGCTTCCAGCAGGGAAATGGCAGAAGTAATTGCAGCAAAGGCCAGCAATATAAAAAACAGCGTGCCAAAAAACTGGCCGCCTGGCATGTGGCCAAAGGCTAATGGCACCGTTTCAAAAACCAGTCCGGGTCCGGCAGCCGGATTTAAGCCAAAGGCAAACACAATCGGGAAAATTGCCAGGCCTGCCAGCATTGCAACCAGGGTATCGGCACCCGCAACGATAACGGATGCATTAATAATCGAATCTTTACGGTTCATATAAGAACCATATGCCATCAAAATAGTTGCGCCGGCTCCGACCGAAAAAAAGGCCTGGCCGAAGGCGGCAACTATTATTTCAATATTTATTTTGCTGAAATCAGGCTGAAATAAATAATTCAGTGCCTGAGCAAAACTTCCGGTCACTGCAGCATAAACCACCATGCCGATTAAAATAATAAACAGTGAGGGCATTAAATATTTAACGGCGACTTCCACGCCTCCGGAAATGCCGCGGGAAGAAACCCAGCCCATCAATCCGACAAATAAAGTGTGGCCAAATACAACCATATAAATATTGGCATTATAGGCAGCCGAAATAGCCAAAGATCCTTCAGCTTCAATATCGACGAACTGGCCACTGATATTTTTTATCGCGTATAAAACCGTCTCTCCGCCTATCATGCAGTAATAGGACAAAATGATAAGTGCAGTGGCAATACCCAGATAACCCAGCCAGGACCAGTACTCACTGGCATTGGACTCTTTGGCAATGGCTCGCAATGACAAGGGCGGCGCAGCCTGCCCTTTTCTGCCCAGCATCAGTTCACCCATCAACAAGGGCATGGCAAGAAACAGAACGGCAGCAATATAAATCAGCACAAAAGCACCGCCACCGTTTTCACCGGCGGTAAAGGGGAAGCGCCAGATATTTGCCAGCCCAACCGAGGAACCTACCGTGGCCATGATGAACAGCCACTGTGAAGACCAATGTTCGTGTTGTTTTTGTTGCTGCATTGGCAGAGACTCCTGTTATGGAAAACCCGAACTAGACTAATTTATTAACCCGAGGATGGAAAGCTACATTTACTCATCGTAGCGCCGCAAATATAAAAATGCCCAGGGGCATTTACTGTATAATCAGGAACTCAAATTGAGCTGGAACATTTATGAAAACTGTCGTTTATCCGGGAACCTTTAACCCTATCACTAACGGTCATACTGATCTGGTCGAACGTGCATCACGCATCTTTGATCATGTGATTGTCGCTGTTGGTTCCAGCTCAAAGAAGAAAACCGATGTCTCGATGGATTTACGGGTCAAGCTGGCGAGCAAAGTACTGGCTAACATGCCTAATGTCGAAGTCTGTGGTTTCAAGGGTTTGCTGACTGACTTTGTGAAATCCCGCGATGCCAATCTGATCCTGCGCGGTCTGCGCACGGTGGCCGATTTTGAATATGAGTTTCAGCTGGTTGGTATGAATCGGGCACTGGAACCCGATATCGAAACTGTTTTTCTGGCGCCGGCAGAACATCTGGCCTATATCTCATCCACCCTGGTCCGGGAAATTGCTTCGCTGGGCGGAGATATCAGCAAATTCGTTGATCCCGTGATCGTCAAAGCCATGCCAAAGATGCTGAAGGCTAAAATGTAGTGGCCCTGTTAATAACGGATGAATGCATTAACTGTGATGTCTGTGAACCTGAGTGTCCAAATCAGGCCATCTCTATGGGCCCGGAGTTTTATCAGATAAACCCGGCGCTTTGCACGGAGTGTGTAGGTCATTTCGAAACCTCACAATGCGTGGAAGTCTGCCCCGTTGACTGCATACCGCTGGATCCTGCGCACAAAGAAAGCCGCGATGAATTACTGCAAAAATATTTATTGTTAACCGGCAACAAAGCCTGACTCTGATTCCTCCCTAAATTAGCAATTTTTCCCACTTATATACAGACATGATGGTGAGATATCCTTCGGTGACACGCCAAAAAGCGTACATCCATGTACAGGCTCGGCTGACGACGTCCCTGTCGTCAGACGGTCCCCGACAGAATATCTCGCCAACAAGTCTGTATCTTTAACATCATTGAAAAATACGACTTAGCTACGAAAGCTGCCGCTCTTGTCGTGTGAACCCATTGAGATGCCTTTTTCCTGAGTATTTTTCCGATTAAGCGCGAGGACTGTTTGAGACGCGAAGCGGCGAGTTCCGCAGCGCCGGAAAAATAGGAAGGAAAGATCGAAGGGTGAGCATGACTGGAGCGGCAGCTTCTATACCACAAGAAATGTCTAAGCTAACTTTGGCAGTTTGTGCAGTAAACCGTGCTGCGCTGGCCGAGACGGATTTCCCGTAAGGGTTTGCCGCAAATTACACAGGCTGCACCGCCGCGACCATATACCGATAATGACTGCTTAAAATAACCCGGCTTGCCGTCTCCGCCGACAAAGTCTCTCAGCGTTGTACCGCCCTGCTTTATGGCATCAGCCAGAATGGCCTTAATGGCGACGACCAGTTTCAGATAAGCTGCCTTGCTGACTTTGCCGGCATGACGGCGCGGGCTGATACCGGCAGCAAACAAGGCTTCATTGGCATAAATATTACCCACGCCAACCACGACCTGACTGTCCATGATAAAGGTCTTGACGGGTACTTTCCGTTTACGGGAGCGGGCAAAGAGCTGCTCGACATTAAAGTCATCACTCAGCGGTTCAGGGCCCAGGTTCTCCAGCAGGACATGTTTGTAGGGCTGCTGTCCGGCCCAAAGCATGCAGCCAAACCTTCTGGGGTCATGATAGCGCAATATAACGCCATTATTCATGACTATGTCTACATGATCGTGCTTTTTAAGCTCATCCGAATTATTGGCAATACGCAGGGAGCCGGACATACCGAGATGAATAAGCATACAGCCGGCCCCGGTTTCCAGCAGCAGGTACTTGCCTCTGCGGCTAACTCTGCTGATTTTCTGACCTGGCAGTATCTGGCTTAATTCGGCAGAAACCGGCCAGCGTAAAGCTGGCTGACGCACCAGCACAGACTTGATCTGCATGCCCTGGATATGCGGCTCAATACCCCTGCGGGTGGTTTCTACTTCGGGTAATTCTGGCATTTGCACCTATATCCGCTGAGTTATTTTCCACGCTGCTGCCAACACTTATATTGCTGAAAGATTCTTTCTGCTCCGGATCAGGTTCATTCACGTATAATCCGGCTTTCCACGAATTTCGAAGACCAGTTTTCAGAGCCGCTATGCAGCAAGCAAAATTATCAGCACTGGGTGTCGATACCGGAGGCACCTTCACTGATTTCGTACTGATCAGTGAAGGTCGCATGCAAACCCATAAGGTGCTATCGACACCGGATGCCCCGGAACGCGCCATTCTACAGGGTATTGCAGATATGAATCTAGCCGGGGCTGTGGCTCGGGGTGAACTTGCCATTATTCATGGCAGTACCGTCGCCACCAATGCGCTGCTGGAAAGCAAAGGTGTACGGACCGCCTATATTACCAATCGTGGTTTTAAAGATACGCTGACGATTGCCCGCCAGACACGCCCTGCTCTTTATCGACTGGAAAATCCGCCTTTACCGCAACCGGTTGCGGAAGAGCTTTGTCTGGAAATCAGCGGGCGCATTGACGCCAGGGGTCAGGAACTGGAAAAGCCATTAGAGGAGGATCTACGCAGCCTGATCGATCAACTGGAGTTGCTCAGGCCTGAGGCCATCGCCATCAACCTGCTGTTTTCATTTCTGGATGACAGCCATGAACGCCTCATAGAACAAACCCTGCGTAAGCAGCTCAGCTGGCAAGTCAACATTTGTCGCTCCTCAGTTGTGCTGCCTGAGTACAAGGAATATGAACGCGGTATCGCCACCTGGCTCAATGCCTCCCTGGGCCCCCTGATCAGAAATTATCTGCTCCGCCTTAAACAAGGCACCAGCCCCTCACGTCTTTCGATAATGCAATCTTCCGGCGGTACGATCAGTGCCGAGCAGGCAGCTGACAAAGCGGTCATGCTGCTTTTATCCGGACCGGCTGGTGGCCTGGCTGCTGCAGCCTACCTGTCAAAAGCCCTGGCTATCCCCAATATGATGACCTTTGATATGGGCGGCACATCAACGGATGCAGCACTGCTGGATGGCGGCAAGATACAACTCAGCCATGAGGGAAGAATCGGACCCTATCCGGTCGCTGTGCCCATGGTGGATATGCAGACTATCGGAGCCGGTGGCGGTTCCATAGCCTATCTGGACAGCGGCGACCTTTTGCATGTCGGCCCGCGCTCTGCCGGCGCAAGTCCCGGTCCGGCCTGTTACGGACAGGGCGGTACTGAAGCAACGGTTACTGATGCCAACCTGGTTCTTGGACGCCTGCAGGCCACGGCTTTTATGAACGGTGATATCCGGCTTGATAGCAGAGCAGCTCAGCAGGCGATAGGAAAAATCGCTATCAAGTTAGCACTTACTAACGAAGAGGCTGCCGCAGGCATTATCAGCCTGGCAAACGAGCACATGGCTCAGGCGCTGCGCGCCATCTCGGTTGAAAAAGGTTATGACCCCAAACTGTTTCGTTTGTGCTGCTTCGGCGGTGCCGGTGGTTTGCATATTTGCGCTCTGGCCGATGCGCTGGGAATGAACCAGGCCCTGGTGCCCGTCAATGCCGGTGTGCTGTCGGCACTGGGCATGTTGCTGGCACCGGTTGAACGTAATCTTTCCCAGAATTATCAATGCCTGCTTGAAGATGCCGACAGCCGGGAGATTGAAGAGCTGTTCAGCAGGCTTGAAAGCCAGGCAATGGCCGAGTTAAACCAGGAACAGGTCGATCCGCAGAGCATAAGCATAGAATGCAGTGCCGACTTACGTTATCAGGGGCAGTCTTCCAGTCTGAATCTGCCCTGGAAAGACCCGCTATCGACCGGCCATGATTTTCATGCTTTACATCAGCAACGCTATGGCCATCGTCTGGCAGCTAAACCGGAACTGGTTAATTTGCGTATCAAGGCAATGAGTCAGCAGCAGCTGCCTGAGCTGGAACTTCTGGGCAACAAGGAGCCGGCCCAGGCCTTAAGCACACAGGCGCTTTATGGTTTTGATAAAGAACTTGCTGTCTATGCGCGAGAGCAACTGGCTGCCGGACAAATTATAGAGGGCCCGGCCTTGATACTGGAGAAGAACTCCACAACATTAATCGGAACTGAATGGTGCGCGAGAACTGATCAGTTTGGACACTTGTTTCTTGACAAGCAAAGGGCTTGAGTAGAGGATAAAGCCATAAATTACGCGCTTTCCCACTTGTGGGCACTGACTGAAAAATCAGCCGCAGGACAAAGCCATAAAGAATTAGATGATCATGAAAACGCTAACAGGCAGGGCAGATACAGGACACAAAAATATAGCAGCGCTTAGCATTCTGACGCTGAGCTTATTGTTGGGTGCCTGCCAGACTTCTGTAACCCAAAGTTCGCCACCGGAATCTTCGAGCAGCAGTTCATCGTCTTCCAGCTCGCCGTCTTCATCCAGCTCGTCTTCCAGTTCTTCATCGAGCTCCTCGTCTTCGAGCAGCAGTTCCAGCGGTCCGTCTTCCAGCCCAACGGCCTCAGGACAAAGTGGCGCCGGGTCATCTTCCGGGATGCCGAGCACTGCATCGACACCTTCCTCTACATCTTCATCTTCCGGTTCGCCTTCAATGCCAAACAGCGGCATGCCCGGCGGATCGCCCGGTTCACCGTCTGATGCGACAGCTTCAAGTTCAGGCAGCGATGGCGGTATAGATGTCAGTGTGCAGCCTGCCGGTTTGCCCGGTCTGGAACCCTTTCCGGGTGGTTTGCCGGGTTCTCAATCCGGCTCGACTGCTTCGAATTCAAATTCAAACAGCAGTGGCGGTATTGATGTCAGTGTACAGCCCGCCGGTCTGCCCGGCCTGGATCCATTCCCCGGTGGCCTGCCTGGTGTCGGCCTGCCAGGTACAGATACAGGCAGCATGGGTGATGGCAGTGGCACAGACTCGCAAGGTTCAGGCACTATCGCTGGCGGCAGCGGCGGCTCTATTCCCGGGACAGGCAGCTCTACCGGCAATGATCCGCTGGCAACGGGAACCTTTGGTGATGGCAGCGGTACTGCAGCATCCGGCACTGGTACCGGTGCGGCAACGGCCGGAAGCACGCAGGGTGCCGGCAGTGGTTCAGGCGCTGGTTCAGGCACTGGAGACGACCCCTTTGGTGATCTGGCCAACGGCAGAAATCAACCCATGACACAGGCCGAAAGACAGGCCGCATTGGATGCCAGACTGGAAGAGGGCATCGCCGTGTTCGATGGCATGATCCTCGGTGAGCGTGAACGCGCCCAGGGTGCCGGCGATACAAATGGTAGTGGCGATGCTGTCGGTGGCAATGCCAGTGGCTCCGGTAACTCAGGCCTGCCCAATGGCGGCAGCGGAACAGTTATCGCTTCAGCACCCAACAGTTCATCCGGTAACGGCAACATGCCCAACATGGGCAGAAGCAGGGAAGGGGATTTCGAGAACAGAAACCAGAACAACTTCCCGCCACCGGCAGATATTCCGAATGGCAACGGTGATGATGTGGTTGCCAGACAGTTGCGCGAAGCTGCCATGAATGAAGCCGATCCGGAGCTGCGTGAAAAACTCTGGAATGAGTACCGAACCTACACCGGTCTGCCCATTCCCCAGGAAGCCATAGCCGATTTTGATGCAGTGGAAGATTAATTTAAAACTTTGCCGCTAAACTTTGACCTTAAACTAGACGCTTAAACCAGGCTCTTAAACCGGGTGCGGCAAAGCGATAAAGAAATATGCAGGTTGAGTAAGCTATCTATAGATTGAGAAAGGTTGATCAGGTCAGAACAATGAACAAAAATTATTTATATCTGTTTATCACATTAACGCTGCTGGCGCTGAGTGCCTGCAGCACTCAAAACGTAAAAACCACCACCATCACAGAAGCGCTTATCGAAAACAGCAATATTGCTGAAGATGAATTGCTGGACGTTGGCATTGCCGTCTTTGATCCCGGCTTCGATGAAATTGATGACGATGATCAGGAGTTAACCTTCGGAGATGTCCGCATTGCGGAAAGTTATTACATGGCCAACATGCTCTCGCAGACGCTGCAGCAAACCGGCAACTGGGGCGTAGTCAGGGTAATTCCCGATGACCTCAGTACCTCTGATGTTGCCGTGCATGGCACCATCCTGCAATCAGACGGTGAAACAGTGCGCGTGCAGATCACAGCCAGGGACTCCAGTGGCAGACTCTGGCTGGATAAGGAATATGAAGAAGTCGTCAGCCGTTACAGTTACGACAATCGTCTGCAGAATTCCCGCGACTCATTCCAGGGCCTGTACAACCGCATTGCCAATGACCTGCTGCGATATCGCCAGCGCAATATGGCCAGGGACGACATCCTCAACGTGCGGACTATTTCCCAGATTCAGTTCGCCCGCAGTTTCGCCCCGCAGGCTTTCGGTGAATACCTGAGCACTGACCGCAACGGTATTTTGCAGGTACAACGACTGCCCGCAGAAAGCGACCCTTTGATGGCGCGTATCAATACCATTCGGGAACGCGATTATCTGTATGTCGATACCATGCAGGACTACTACACCAGTTTCTCCAGACAGATGGAGCAACCCTATACCGAATTTCGTCGCCTCAGTTATGATGAGGTCATCAAGCTGGACCGCCTGCAGCGAGATGCGCGTCGCAATATGATTCTGGGTATCGCCGCGATTGTGGGTGGTGTGGCGGCAACACAAAGTGATTCCAGTGTCGCAGGTGCTGCAACGATTGGCGGCATACTGGGCGGCGGCTGGTTAATCAAGGAAGCCTTCCGGGCCGGCGACGAAGCACAAATTCATGTCGAGGCGCTGGCCGAGCTGGGGCAGTCCCTGGAACGTGAAGTCGCACCGCAAACCATCGAGCTGGAAGAAACCAGCGTGACCTTGTCAGGCAATGTTGAAACACAGTATCAGCAGTGGCGTGAAATCCTCGCCGATATGTATGCCAACGAGATCGGTGCAGCGCCCAGCTCCGAAGATATATGACGAAGCGGCTAGGCCGTAGTAGTATTCAGCATGGCTGAAAATACTCCCGACAACCCTGCATCAGATTTTACTCCCCAGCAAGCGGCGGCGCCGGTTTTTGGCATGGGTGATACACAGGCACAGCAGGCCAAACAACAACAGCAAACCAAAATTCTGTGGGGCATCTTCTCCATGTTGCTGATACTGGTGCTGGGCGTGATTTTTATTCTGCCACGCTACATTGCCACGCCAGACCCAGGCACAGTCGCCCCGGTTATCCTGCCGGTTGAAAGGGCGACACCGCGCGAAGCCTTCTCACCGTTTCAGGAAGCCCAGATGCTGCGTGAACGTGAAGCGGCCCAGAACATACTGGCAGAAATACTCGACTTACAGGAACAACTGGAAGCCATCGGCGCAGAGAGCTGGGCCGCCGATGCTTATGCCGCCGCCTTGCAGGTTGCCGGAGAAGGTGATGCGGCCTACCGCAACCAGGAATTTGAAAATGCGCAGCTGCTTTACCAGAACGGGCTGCTGGCCTTGCAGGAGATTGAAAGCAACAGCCTGACTTTATTTGCTGAATCGCTTGTTGCAGGTGAGGCCGCGATTGATGCAGGCAGACCGGCAGCGGCAGTTGAGGCTTTTGAAACCGCCTTACTCATTAATGAAGAATCAACAGAAGCCCAAAGCGGCCTGGAACGCGCCAGGCTGCTGCCCGAAGTGCTTGCCCTGATGGAGCAAGCCGAAGATCAGCATGACAGAGGCCAGCTGGAATCCGCTCTCGACTTATATACACAGGCAACCGTTGTTGATCCCGCACACAGCGCCGCTGCAGCCGCCGTTACGCAAACCCGTATCGATATTCTGGACCGGGACTTCCTGAACTTTATGTCCTCGGGTTTCAGCGCCGTGCAGGCCGGCAATCCGGAAGTGGCACTGGAATCCTTTAACCGCGCCCTGCAATTAAAACCCCAGTCTGCCGAAGCACTGGCGGCTATCACGCAGGCACAGGACATGCAGACTTCGCGTGACCTGAACATCCAGCTCGATGCTGCGCGTGAACACGAAGCCGCCGAGCGCTGGGCCCAGGCCTTACAGGCTTACAATAATGCGCTGGCTATCGATGCCAATCTTGTTTCCGCCATAGAAGGGCGCGAGCGTACCCAGAACCGCAGCACCCTGGATAATTATCTGAACAATATTAATAACAATCCTTACCGACTTTCAGACGAGCAGGTTTATCAGCAAACCATTACGGTCTACAACGATGCCCTGACCCTGGTCGAGGAAAATACACGACTCTATAACCAGCTTGTTACGCTGCGCAGTTTTCTCGACAAGGCGCGCGTGCCGGTTGCGGTGACACTTACTTCCGATGGCTTAACCAATGTTACGGTGTATCGTGTTAATGAACTGGGCATGTTTAATTCACAAACCCTGAGCCTGATTCCCGGCACCTATACGGCGGTCGGCATAAGACCAGGCTATCGTGATGTGCGCGAGGAGTTTACCGTGCCCTTCGATGGCGAAGCGCCGCATGTCACAGTTATATGCAATGAACCTGTTTAAGGCCATCGGACAGAACACGAAACCATGAGTCAGGACAAACCATCCAGTAATAATTCGCAACATGACTCGCAGCATGACGAAATCATCACGCCAATAGATTTCACTCCGCACAACAGCAGCGCCGATAAATTTTCCTTTCGTCCGAGCCCGGTAAAAGTTGCCATCAGCACTATGCTGGTGATATTTGCGCTGACCGCCTGGTTCGTGCTGTCTGCAAAATCGGTGTTTATCGATGCACAGCCAATTGGCAGTGTGGTGGAAGTGCATTCCCCGCTGGCGATAAAAATTGGCCCGCGTTATCTGGTGCTGCAGGGCGATTACGATATCAGTGTGCGCGCCGCAGGTTACTATGATGTGGATAGCACCATCACCGTTCGTGAACAGCAGGCGCAGACTTTCCAGATCCAGTTGCTGCCCTTGCCCGGTTTTTTAAACCTGGACAGCAATGCCGAAGCCGCCGAAGTCATCATCGACGGTGAAGTCATCGGGCAGACGCCCCTGCAAAGAATTGAACTGGCCGCCGGCGAGCACGAAGTGCTGATCCGCAAGGATCGCTATGAGGCACAGCAACAGATGGTCAGCATAGAAGGGCGCCAGCAGGAACAAAGCCTGCGTGTTGAATTATTGCCGGCCTGGGCGAGTGTGAGTTTTGCCAGTTCACCGCCCGGTGCCACCGTAAGCATCGATGGTGAACAGATCGGCCTGACGCCGCTGAATGCCGAGATACTCGAAGGCGAGCATGAAGTGCTGATCAAGCTGAATGCCCACAAGGCCTGGACCGATTCGCTGTTGGTGGAAGCGCGGGTTGACCAGAGCCTGCCGCTGATTGAACTCGAAGAAGCCGACGGGCTGGTGCTGCTGCAGTCAACGCCGAGCAATGCCGGTGTCACCCTGGACGGTGCCTATCAGGGACAGACCCCGCTGGAAATTACCGTGCCGCCCGGACGCACCCATGAACTGACTTTTTTCCTCAACGGTTATGAAGAAACGCGCCGCACCATCCAGACCCGTCCCGATCAGGAACTGGCGCTGGATATAGAGCTCGAGCCCATCCTGAGTTCAGTAGCCATTGTGGCGAGCCCGGCCAGTGCCGAACTGTATATCAACGGCGAGCTGCGCGGCCCGGCGAATCAGACGGTTGAATTACTGGCGGCATCGCAGCGTATCGAAATTCGTGCGCCCGGCTTTGTGCCCTTCACGCAGGAATTTACTTCCCGACCCGGACTGGAACAACAACTGAATGTTTCCCTGATCACGCTGGAACAGCAACGCATCAATGATATCCAGCCCATGATCACAACCGTAAACGGTCAGGAACTTAAACTGCTGTACCCCGGTAATTTCGTGATGGGCGCCTCACGTCGTGAAGCCGGAAGACAGGCCAATGAATCCCTGCGCTCGATCAGCCTGACCAAACCCTATTACCTCGCCCTGACGGAAGTGACTAACGCCCAGTACAAACAGTTCGACCCTGCGCATTCTTCCGGCGTGATCGACAGAATTTCCCTCAGCAATAATAATCAGCCGGTGGTGGATATCAGCTGGGAAGAGGCGGCACTGTACTGCAACTGGCTCAGCGAACAGGAAGGCCTGCCGCTGTTCTACCGGGTCAACAACAACCGGGTAGTGGGTTTTAATGCCGACAGTTCCGGTTACCGTTTACCCACCGAAGCGGAATGGGAATGGGCGGCCCGGGTAGAAAGTGAAGACCCGACCAGCCTGCTGAAATTTCCCTGGGGACCGGAATTACCTCCGCCACCCAATCACGGCAACTATGCCGACATCAGTGCGGCACCGATTCTGGGCAGGATACTCAGCAACTATAACGACAGCTTTGTAGCCGCAGCACCGGTTGCCTCCTTCCCGCCGAACGCCAATGGCTTTTACGATATGGGTGGCAATGTGGCCGAGTGGGTACATGACTATTATGGAACCTCCATACAACTTGGCAACAATATTGAAGTTGACCCCTACGGCCCTGAATCCGGAACCTACCATGTTGTACGTGGCTCCAGCTGGGCACATGGTTCTGTAACTGAACTGCGCCTATCCTATCGGGACTACAGCAATGAAAGCCGTGATGATGTCGGTTTCAGGGTGGCCAGAACGCTGGAACCTTAGGTCAAAATTGCTTAGTATCGGAGTGCACAACAATACTTAAAACACTGACTGGAAGCTAAAGCTATTAATTTGAATTTTTCCTTCTAAATAGCGCAGGTAATCCCAAAAGGATTTTGAATGTTTACTGCTTTGCCCCTCAAGATAAGTTCCTCGTTAAATAACACCAATTTTAGCGAGCAGAATACTTTTTATCAGCTTGTCGTTTTTTTAAGAAATTTAATTATTTTACTTTTCAACAAATTACATTTAAAAAAATGTAGAAAAATAATTAATAAGGTAAACCCCCTAATAATTATTATGAGGTCGAAGACCTCATTAACATGCTGTTAAAGGTCACTCATGTTTCAGTGCCCACACTGCAAGAATAATGGAATAGGCATCTGGGCCAAGTTTTGTTGCGGCTCGGACACGCCTGCAAAATGTAGTAGTTGCGGTAAGTTGAGTTATGTTCACTCAAAGTATCGGTTTGGTTTTCAATCAGCCTGGCCATTTCTGGTTTCTTGGCTGGTAATAGCACTAACAATTTATGTATTCTTTGTCAGCAATAATATTTATATTTTAGTAGCCATACCTTTTATTTGGCTTGCTGGCCGGTTCGGTGAATTAGCGTCGCTTCCACTACAACCAATCAGCACCCAAGAATCTACCGCCAGTCGTAAATTTGGCAATTGGTTCATGGTGGGTATAGCAATTTTAATAATAGCGGGCATCGCGGTAGGCAACCTTTAACAAGTCGGTCAATGGCGCCTTCGGCTGGACAAAGCACTGCGTGCTTTGCCCATTACCTCAACGTTATGTGACAAGGAGGGTTTAATGAAATTTATAGCTTATTTCCTTTTATCGACCCAAAGTATTTGTACATTAGCTGCTATACCGACGGTAGAAATTGAAGAACAAGAAGTTAAAGCATTAAATGGAGTTAATATAGAAGTTCTTGACGAGATTATTTCTGACCTAAATGCTTGGTGTACAGAGATTTATAATACAAATTGTGGAGCGCATACAGTCTCTTCACTCATTAGTATTGATGAAACAATAATATTTTATGTTGTTGAAGTAAGCGGTTTAGACGATGCAGCTGTTGCTTATATGTTAAATGCTGAAACTAGCGAGATAACTGGAAAGCAAAAATTAAACTACTGGGCCCGGCCATTTAAACTAGCTGAAAGAAAATGGTGGCAATTTTGGCAAAAGTGATTTGTCACATAACAAATATTTCAATAATGGACAGCTACTACGTAGCTACCAATTAACAAAAGGCGTTAGGCATCTAAAGGAGTTAAGTGAAATGGCCGAATTAGTAGCTGATTGTCTGCGATGTAAATCGAACCGGATAACATTTAATTTAATCAGCGCTATCTTCATTCGTAGAGAAGTTCATGGTTGGCAAAACTGGTATGAAGCTTTTTGCATCTGTCGACACTGCCATAGATCTACAGTGTTTATTCTTTCAGAATCTGTAAACGGCAACTACCAATACATACATGCCACTGGGCTGGTGAAAGTTGAAGGTGCTGTTAACCCATACATTGACATCGAAGGTCGAGTGTCATTGAAAGATAATTCTACAATAGAGCCCCCTGAACACATTCCTGAGCAGATTGAAGCAGTATTTAGGGAAGGTGCAACATGCTTAGCAGTACAATGCTTCAATGCAGCAGGTACGATGTTTCGTTTGTGCATTGATCTTGTTACTCGCTCCTTACTTCCAAAAGATGAAACTGATGGCCTCAATCATCGAACAAGACGAGATTTAGGGTTAAGGTTACCTTGGCTTTTTGAAAATGGAATTCTTCCCGAAGCACTCAGAGAACTATCTACTTGTGTAAGAGAAGATGGGAATGATGGCGCACATGCAGGGACACTCAGCAAAGATGATGCAATCGATCTATTAGACTTCACTATGCTCCTAATTGAGAGAATCTTCACTGAACCAGAAAGATTACGACTTGCTCAGGAACGTCGAGAACAAAGGCGAAAAGATGCCTAACAAGTCGGTAAAGTCACCTTCGGCTGGGACGCAAAACTGCTTCGCACTTTTCCGCCCCTTACCGAGGCGTTATGCATACAGTAGGAATCAGTGATGACTGAAAGATGGGCTAGATTCGATACTGAAAGTAATGCAATAGACAATCTTGAGAAAACTGCACATTTTTTAAGGACTGTGAAAGATAATCATGAAGATTGGAAATGGGTGGTTATATGTATCTTTTCAAGTCTTTACGGCTTTGCAATCCAGGTTGCTAAAGGATCGGACGATTTAAGTGTCGTTAATACAACAAAAAAAGGCCATTCTAGATTAATTACATTTGATGAAGCCTTAGAAGCATGTCGAGTTACTGTTGGTGGGAGAAATGCATTAGTTACTTCTGAAGCTGAAAATGAATCAATAAGCACAATACAGAAAGAATTTAGAAATAAATTTGAGCATTTTAATCCCGGCTCATGGTCAATTGAAGTTTCAGGTTTCCCTGATCACATATTAAATATATTAAATGTTATTAGGTCATTAGCTTTGGACTTAAATTTTTACAGCCATATAAATGAAGTGCAAAAGAGCAACCTTGTTTACATATTAGATGAGTGCGCTTTTATTGCGACTAAGCTTAGAGAAATGTATGCATAACAAACTGCTAAAGCATACTCCGCCAGCAATGCTGGCTCCGTGGGACAACTACTGCGTAGTTGCCTCTTAGCAAGAGCGTTAGATTTTATGAAATATAGAATACTTATATTCTTATATATTTTTCTCTTCATGAGTTCTTATGCTGATGAAATTGATGATGTGAATTTATTATTAATAGAAGAATTTGATAATGAAGATACAAAAGTGCATAGCCTGTACTTTTTGCCTTTAGATGGAGGCATGCCCATTGACATATATAACGTGACAGCCTATAACCGGAAAAGTTTTATAGAAAACAACGGAGTATGCACAACCACTGCATTAACATTTAGTATAGTTAAATTAAATGAATCTCAATGGAGGCTGACCGACGATGCCTTAGATAGGATAGAACATGGATATCTTGCCTCCCTACAAAATCTAGAAAATAACTGTTTTAATCTTGACACTAAAGATATTGTTTATATTTCCACTGCAATTGATCAAAACAAATTAAAGCTGAGTCTTCTTAATGAAGAATTACTTATTGATGCTATTGTTGAATGCGCCCAAAATAATTACCCAAATTTTCCTGTTCCTGCATTTTCTAATGGGGTAACAAATATCGGTTTAGAATTTGATTTTGAGACCAACATATTTACTTATTATGCTTTCTTTAACCAAAACCAAAGAGGCCACAGGCTGGATTATGATTTTGTTGAAAAACAACTAGTCCCTTATGGCTGCTCTTATTGGGTTGATTAAAATCTAACAAGCAGTTCAATCATGGATGCGCCTCACGCTGCACCCATTAACAAAAGGCGTTATGTGTGCGTCACCTACAAGCCAAAGAAGAAGGGGATTTTATGACTGAATATTCGGGTTCTTGTCTGTGTGGTGCTGCGAAATTTGAAGTGCAAGGAGAGTTCGATAGCTTTTACCTATGTCACTGCCAGCATTGCCAAAAGGATAGCGGTTCTACTCATGCGGCAAATTTATTTTCACAGTCAGCTAAACTAATCTGGTTGGCAGGTTCAGATTCTGTAGCTACCTTTAAGCTTGCAGGTACTCGCCACAAAAAAAGTTTTTGTAAGGTTTGCGGTTCTGCATTGCCAAGCACTCATGACGCAGGTCTTATAGTCATTCCCGCTGGGTGTTTGGACACGGAAGTCTCTATGTCGCCAACAGCTCACATCTTTACATCTAGCAAAGCTGTTTGGGATAATGAATTAGGCGCATTGCCAAAGTTCGACGGGCTACCAGAATGATAGTCCATCACATAACAAGTCAAAGCACTCGGACGTCGCAAAGCTGTCATCTTTTGTGCAAAAACACGCACAAAATCCGCCAACTTCACCACGCCGGTGTTTGAGGCGTTATGCTTAAAGAGAACTCCTCAGCCATATTCTCATCTTAGAATGGACAAATATGACTATAGTTGCTGGAAAAATAGAACCGCTAAAAAAATTAAAAGAGAATCTTCATAGTCATGGCATCTACAGGTTCAATTCAATTGGCGACATTAATGCCTTTTTGAAACAATATGAACTGGAAATGAAAGAAATACCCGTAACCGTAAAACACACTACTGATGAAGAAATTAAAAGATTAGAAATAGCGTCTAAGAATGCGATAGAGATACGGGATAAAAATATATTCAATAAATTATTTTATTATTTTAAGACGCGAAAGCTAATCAAGAACCACGCTTCATTTGTAAATAATTATGAAGCCATATTATCCAAGCGAACAATAGCTTCATATGGAGAGCTGGAATTCATAAAAGTAACCATAGAAGACCTATATTCAACAATCGCTGGCGCAATTGGTGAAAATGCAGTCGTTACCGAACTTCAAAAACTATCTGACGAATATTATTTGATTAATGATTTTTCACTAAACTTTAATCCGCCAATATTTAACAAACGCGAGAACGATAGAATATATAGTATTCAAATCGATCATTTATTAATCTGCCAAGCTGGTATCTTTGTTATAGAGACAAAAAACTGGAACGCGCAGTCAATCGAAAATCTTGACCTCAGATCGCCAGTAGAACAAATCAAGAGAACTAGTTTTGCGTTATTTGTGTTTTTAAACAGCGATAAAAACCAAGGATTGATACGGAATCATTGGGGTAGTAAGAAAATACCAATTAGGAGCATTATCGTAATGACCAATAAAGCTCCAAAAAGCGACTTTCAGCATGTAAAAGTGCTAACTCTTGATAAGCTAAACGGTTATATTAATTATTTTGACGAGATATTTGATGAAACTGAAGCAGAAAACGTATTCAATTATTTAAACGATGAAGTACAGAAATACACATAACAAACGCTTTATTTGCAAACGTAAAAAGCGCGCTTCTAACACAGAATAGTTGCTCCGTATAAGCGGGCCTTAGTTGTCAATTTAGACTCAACAAATATGCTGTAAGAATTAGCAACACAATCCGGTAGACACATGATCTTTGATATCTCAGAACTAGAAACCCAGGATAAATATCGCCTTCTCACCGGCGGCGTAACTCCCAGACCCATTGCCTGGATCAGTACACGCTCTAGTGATGGAGTTGATAACCTGGCGCCTTTTTCTTTTTTTAGTGTTGCCAGTTGTAACCCGCCTGTTCTGCTCTATACGCAGGTCACCCAAAGAAGCGGCTTCGATAAAGATACATTACAAAATCTGGTTGTTACCGGTGAATGTGTCGTCAATATCGTCAGCGCTGCCTTACTGGAAAAAATGAACCTTAGCAGTGCCAGCCTTGCCAGTGATGAAAGCGAATTTGATTTCGCCGAGCTCGAAAGTTGTGCCAGCTATCAGGTAAAACCTCACTCGGTTAAGGAAGCTCCCGTTCGTTACGAGTGCACTTTAAGGGAGGTCATGCGGATCAGTGAACTACCCTCGGGTGGCACCGTCATTTTATTGGATGTTAAGTATGTTTATGTACGTGATGATTTGTATGCAGACGGCATTATTAACCAACAGTTAATTGATACTGTTGGAAAAATGGGCGGCAATCATTATTGCTTCACATCTAAAACTGTAGAGCTGGAACGCCCCTAAGTCTTTTTATCCCCTGAGAAGTAAAAAGCTGCAAAATTTGCTACAGGGTTTGTCTCAGGTAACGTAATATATTTCGGACATCATGATGAAGCTTTAGTCTGATTAACAAAATAGGCCTAACAGCCAACCTGCAGATAGTTAGGTTATTGTTTATATAAGGATATTCCAATTGCGCTTAAATATTGTTTTATTTGACTCTGAAAATATACAACCTGATTTAATAGAAAAGCTTGCCCATGAGCATTTTAGGGCAGTAATCTTTCTTGGTGCAAAGCAAAAGCGTTTAGATCTTAATATCGTAAAGCCATTCCAAGCCCTCGGGAATAATGGCGAGATCATTCAAATCGCTGGAAATGGACCTAATGCGCTGGATTTTCATATTGCATTTTATATTGGAAAATACTCAAAGGAATATCCGGATCCCTATTTCCACATTATTTCAAAAGATAAAGGCTTCGATCCATTAATCCTGCATTTAAAAGATTTAAATATATTTTGTTCCAGGTGGGAGTCAGTTTCAGAAATACCATTTATCAGAATATCCGGAGCAAAACTGCATGAGCTTGCTGCGGAATATTACGAAAAAAAGATTTTAAAAACCAAATCACGTCCGGTAAAAGAAAAAACGCTATTCACATCGATTAATGCTCATTTTCATAACCTACTGCCTGAAGATTCCGTTAATAAGATTATTGAAGTATTTAAACAATCCGGGAAAATAACTATCAAAGACAATAAAATAATCTACAAAGATAAACCTAGAAAATAAAACCAAACTATGTAATGCATTTAATACTAACTTTAATCACTCGGACCCATTCCATGAAAACCCTAAAATTATTTCTTTTTATTAATCTGTTTTTATTTTCGGCCACTCAGACTCTCGCCGCCGATGACTCCCTGAGAACCATCACCGTACAGGGTGAAGCGGAAGTCGAGATAGCGCCTGATTATGTTGAGATGAGTTTTCGTCTGAATGAAAAGAACAGTTCGGCTGCCAGGGCAAAACAGCGCGTCGATGAACGCATTAATGCCGTTATCGCTGCGCTGGAAAATTTTTCCATCTCAAATGACGATATCGCCATGAGCGGTGTTGAAGTCACCGAGACCTTTGAGGTCGATCGCAACGGTAATCTGAGTTCTGATGGCTTTCAGGTCACTCGGGGCGTCACGATCCGCCTACGCAATATCAATGATTATGAAGCGCTTAGTGCGGCACTGGTGCAGGCCGGCGTAGGTGAGCTCAACCAGATTCAAAGCGGTGTCGATGATGAGGCGCAGTTAAAAATGGCGGCGCTGGAAGCCGCAGCACGCGATGCCCGCACCAGGGCGCTGGCGATAACCACCGGCCTGGGCGTTGAACTCGGCATGCCGGTCGAAGTGGGTGAAAACCAGCTCAGGCCCTTGCTGAATTTTCAGCAGGGCAATGCCAGTGGCCGCGCACTCGATCAGATTTTTATGAGTGCTGAACGCAGAGGCGCAGCTGAATTACCGCCCTTGTTTGTGCCCGGTAATATTAAAGTTTCTGCAACTGTCTGGGTGGTGTTTGAACTGCTCTCGGAATAAAGCCCTTAACTATTTTTCGTCAGCGGCGTTAATCACCAGCAATGCTGTGTTTTAATTGCACTGTGGTGACTGGATACCTTGTCGAGTAAGCAGATGTTTAAAGCAGTAAAAACCCCTCAGGATATTGAAACCCTGGTCAGCCTGGCACGGGAGATATGGACGGAACACTACACGCCCATCATCGGTGCCGCCCAGGTTGAGTACATGCTTGAGCATATGCACTCTGCCGGGGTTATCTCTCGGCAGATAGCTTCAGAAAATTATTATTACTACCTGCTGGAACCTGAGAATGAAGCGGCTGGTTACTTTGCTGTGCAGCTCAGGGATGGGGAACTGTTTCTCAGCAAACTTTATGTGCATTCCAGTCAGCGAGGCAAGGGGCTGGGTCGTCAGACCCTGGATTTTATTCAGCAGCTGGCGCGCGACTTTGAGCGTGAGACGATCACGCTTACGGTCAACAAATACAACAGTAATTCCATTGCCGCCTATTACAAATTCGGTTTTGTAAAAACCGGCGAGCTTTGTGTGGATATCGGCAACTCATTTGTTATGGATGATATAAGCATGGAATTAAGCGTCTGATGCTGGCTATCGCATGGATGACAGGGACCCTGGCTTCTTTTTGTTTAATGGCCATCAGCATCAGGGAATTAAGTGGTGAAATTCCGGTATTCCAGATGTTGTTTGTGCGTAGCTTTATCGGTTTGATCTTTGTGCTGGCTATCCTGCACCTGACCCGGCAGACCGAACTGAAAAAATCACAAAAAGTAAAACTGCATCTCTTCAGAAATATTTTTCAGTATGCCGGCCAATACGGCTGGTATTTGGGCATTGGCCTGCTGCCTCTCGCGGAAGTGTTTGCACTGGAGTTCACCATTCCTTTCTGGACGGTGATTATTGCTGCGATTTTTCTGAACGAAAAAATTACCAGCCGAAAAGTTATCTCTATTGTACTGGGGCTGGCGGGGGTGATTGTCATTGTTCAGCCCGGCATCGAGATTGTCGATGCAGCATCACTCATCGTGCTTGCGGCGGCGGTTTGTTTTGCCGTGGGGCACAGCGCCAATAAAAAACTTTCTGCTACCGACAAACCGGTAACCATCCTGTATTTTATGTGTCTGCTGCAGGCTCCCTTCGCCTTGCTGATGGCGTTATTTTCCTGGGTCTGGCCTGATAGCCTGCAGTGGCTGTGGCTTATCTCTATTTCATTAACGGCGCTTTCGGCGCATTACTGCCTGACCAAAGCCATGCAAACTGCCGAAGTCTCAATGGTGGTTACGCTTGATTTTTTAAGGCTGCCTCTGATTGCCATTGTCGGCGTGTTTCTGTACCAGGAACAATTTGAATTTGCCATTTTGCTCGGCGGTGCCCTGATGCTGCTGGGCAACCTGGTTAACCTGCAACGCAAAGAAAAATCAATACCTCAGGAGATAGAGGTATAATCGCATTTTCCGTCTCCTGTTCTGGCAGCGACGCTACTCAATTCAAAACACAAGCAAGAGCAAACCTTATGAGTGATTTCCCACCTTGCCCCAAGTGCCAGTCGACTTTTGTTTACCAGGACGGCTTGCAGCTGGTGTGCCCTGAATGTGCGCACGAATGGACGCCCGGTAGCGAAGCTGAAGTCGCTGAAACAGCATTAAGTGTTATTGATGCTAATGGCAATGTCCTTGTTGATGGCGATAGCATTACGGTTATAAAGGATTTAAAAGTTAAGGGCACATCTTCTGTGGTTAAGGTCGGCACCAAGGTGAAAAATATTCGCCTGGTGGAAGGCGATCACAATATCGATTGCAAAATCACCGGCATTGGTGCCATGAAACTTAAATCGGAGTTTGTTAAAAAATCCTGAGTACTGTTGTTGGCAAAGTTTGGTGTGTACCTGCCGCGGCATCTTCGCTGACCTCTTTCTTTTTGCAAGCTCAGCCGTCAGTTTGATCCTATAACATCATTGCGCATTCTCATGTTTGTCATCATCCACGGGCGGCTGCCTGAATACCTTTTTCCCGGTAAACATTGCGGAAACCAGGTTCCCTCCCTCTCTGATTTCAGTCAGGATTACTGCGGCAATATGTAATACAACGACAACAATCAGTACGAAGAAGCTGTATTCATGAGCCGTAATGAACGGGCTGCGGAAGGCCCGCATGCTTTGGTAGGCCTGGGCGTCGTACATTTGTGAAGCATAGGGCACAAGCGTCTCCGGCTGAACACCCGGCGCGGCGACCCACTGCGCAATCCAGGACCCAAAGGGCGGGTAAAACAAATCTGTGCCGGCAAGCACCAATCCGGTGATGCCCTGAATGGCAAGCAGGATAAACAGGACAAAAATACTCAAGCGCCCGAGCGGATTGTGGCCGAGATAGTGTTCGGGCTGGCCGGAGATAAACGCAATTACATAGTTGCGTACGGACTGCAGATATCCTTTTCCTCCGGGCAGGATGGCGTTCCATCGGGCATAGGGGTTGCCCAAAAAGGCCCAGATAAAACGCCAGAGCAGATTCAATACGAAGACATAACCTGTCAGGACATGCACGGTCTTTAACGAAACCTTCCCGGCATCGGACAGACCAAGGGCGTCTCCATTGAGAATCACCAGCCCCACGGCCATAAGAGTCAAAACACAGAGGACGTTAATCCAGTGGAACCATCGGGTACAGGCATCCCACACAGCATAGGATTTAAGTTCAGTCATAAGCGCTCTCCTGTTTGTATAATGCCATACACAACATTTTGCAGTTTGCTGTGAATCAAATGCCTTGTTATAGGTATTTACTCCGGAACATAAAATAGACAGCACCAACAAGGCAAAAGCCTGCCCACAGGTAATCAAGCTTCAAAGGTTCCTTAAGATACATGACCGAAAACGGCACGAACACGGTCAAGGTAATTACCTCCTGAATTATTTTCAATTGCCCGACTGACAATACCGTAAACCCGATTCTGTTGGCCGGCACCTGAAACAGATATTCAAATAACGCGATACCCCAACTGATTAGGGCAGCAATAATCCATGGCTTATTATTGAGCTCTTTGAGATGCGCATACCAGGCAAAGGTCATGAAAACATTACTACAAATTAATAATGAAATTGATATCAGAATTGGGGGCATGTATGTCCTGGTTACGACTAAGTTCTTTATCAAACTGCGCTGACACCAACTGTTGCGAGTTTCTTGTCAGGTAGTTGCATTTCGAAGCCCTATATCGTAAAACTTACCCATAAAAGTGTGTATCTTTTATTTATTAATTCCGGGGTCTCAAGGCGTAACGAATCGTAATAATGCCGCTCTCCTCAATCTATAACTATCTAAAATATTATCCCCCTAAAGCGCTGCAACCGTGTTCAGCACACCAGAAAGCATTTTGACCCGCCTGCCTGTCAGGGTTAACGTGACACTCACGGTAAAAATTATATGGCGCACAAACCCTGACGAGCAAACTCCATGATCCGGTTTTATATTTGTACAAATCAATATGCCGGGCAGGTGTCAGTATGAAACTGAAGTCGGAGTTTGATAAAAAATCCTGAAGCTTTTACTGTTAACAACTTAATAGTTTCTTACTCAATACGAGGCTCGTATGTCACGCAAACTGATTTCCAGCGGTTCTGAATTTGAAGAAAAAATTGGTTATTCAAGAGCTGTTGTTGAAGGCGATTTTGTTTTTGTCTCGGGAACCACCGGCTATGATTATTCAGACATGAGCATTTCTGACAATGTGGCGGAACAGGCCGAGCAATGTTTCAAAAATATTGAGGCAGCCCTGATAGAAGCGGGTAGCAAAATATCGGACATCGTGCGTATTCGCTATATCTTTCCCGACAAAAATGACTTCGAACCTTGCTGGCCTGTTTGTCAAAAGTATCTGGGTGCTGTGCGTCCTGCGGCAACCATGTTTGAAGCAGGCTTACTGGATGAGCATATGAAACTGGAAATTGAAGTCACTGCGAAAATCACTAAGAACAACTAACGAAATTTGGCAGTCCCTGACCGACCCAGGCGTGGCTTAATTCAGGTTAATCAACGCGCCATGCTGGAACTGCAGAATTTTCAATTCAATTAACACTTCCTCTATCAACGCTTCTATTAACTAACGCCTCAGTGTAAAAGCCTGTTTTGATCTTCCAATGGTCTTCTGTCGGCGTTAAAGTGATGGCAACAAAAACAAGAACTGCGAGGCCCTCCTGTGATGTTGATCAAAAACCATGCTTTGAAAGCTTACTATTCCCTGACTTTCTTTTTATTTCTAGGCCTGCTGTCTGGCACCAGTGCTTATAGCCAGCCGACGGCTATTCAGGCTGCCCCGGCCTTTAGTGCCGAGGAGCTGCAGGCACTGCCGCGCGAAGGCTGGCTTACCAATGGCGGTAATCTCTACAATCAGCGCTATTCACCACTCAGCCAGATTAACAAGCAAAACGTTGCTTCCCTGAAGGCCGTTTGGAGAACCCATTTAAACGGCTCCGGCCTGGACCCCATTTATTCCGGTGAAGGCCAGCCTATTGTTTATGATGGCGTACTTTACGTTGCCACTGGCGAAGATGATGTCTTTGCCTTAAGCCTGGCCTCTGGTGAAATTCTCTGGTCTTTTGAGGCCGGGCTCGACCCCTCAATCGATGTGATCTGCTGTGGCTGGAATAACCGCGGCGTCGCCCTTGGTGACGGCAAGGTTTTTGTCGGGCTGCTGGATAACCGACTGATGGCGCTGGACCAGAAAACCGGTGAGACAGTCTGGTCGGTGCAGACCGAACGCTGGCAAGATGGTTTCAGTATCACCAGCGCGCCGCTTTACTATAACGGCATGGTTATCACCGGCTATGCCGGAGCCGAGTTTGGCGTGCGCGGTCGGGTCAAAGCCTACGATGCCACCAGCGGCGATTTGATCTGGACCTTCTATACCATTCCCGGGCCGGGTGAATACGGGCATGAGACCTGGCCGCAGGACAATGAGGTCTGGACCAAAGGCGGCGCTACCGTCTGGAACACACCTGCCGTCGACCCCGACTTAAACCTTTTGTATTTTTCTACCGGCAACCCCGGCCCGGATTTTAATGGCAGTGTACGGGCCGGCGATAATTTCTTTTCAAATTCCGTTGTCGCGGTCGATGCCAGTAGCGGTGAATACCGCTGGCATTATCAACAGATTCATCATGACATCTGGGACTATGATGCCAGCAATCCGGTGGTTCTGTTTGATGTTGAAATTGACGGGGAACTGCGCAAAGGGCTGGCCCAGGTCAATAAAACCGGCTGGGTTTATATTCTGGATCGTGTTACCGGTGAGCCCCTGATTGGCATTGAGGAACGCCCGGTTCCGCAGGAACCCCGACAACTGACTTCCCCCACGCAGCCTTATCCGCTTGGGGATGCCGTGGTGCCACAACAGGTCGATATCGCCCTGGAAGGGGCCCCGCTGGTCAATCAGGGCAGGATTTTCACACCCTTTTTTGGGCCTGAAGGCGTGGTGATTGCCCCGGGAGGTTTCGGTGGCGCCAACTGGCCACCCAGTTCCTATGACCCGCAGAGGCAGACCCTGTTTGTCTGCGCGACGGACCGGCCGGGTTTTTATCGCGGCGGCCATCTTGATAACGAAATGGCCGATGACGGCGATTTATACACCGGCGGGCTGTTTGGTTTTGCCGAAATTGGTATTAACGGCATCATCGCCGCCATGGATATGACCACCAACACTATTAAATGGCGTTATCGCTGGCAGGATCAATGCTACAGCGGCACAACCGCCACTGCTGGCGGCCTGGTCTTTGTGGGCCGTAATGATGGCCGCCTCACGGCACTCGATGCCGATACCGGACTGCAGCTCTGGGAATTCCAGACCGATGCGGGTGTGAATACCAGCGTCAGCGTGTTTGAACATGAAGGGCAACAATATGTGGCCGCTTTTTCCGGCGGCAGCCTGTTTGCCAATTCGCGTCGCGGGGATAGCATCTGGCTGTTTTCCCTGGATGGCAATCTGGAATCCCTGCCTCCGGAAGCCATGCTTGAATCTGCTGCTGCAACACAAATTGATTTTACACCTGCTGGCGGCAACCCTGACCTGGCCAACGGCGAGCAATTATTTATTCGTAATTGTGTTGCCTGCCATGGTGATGACGGCAAGGGCGGACATGGCGGCGGAGCCGTGCTGGAAAACCTGGCGCTGTTTACCGATGTGCAGGAAAGAGTCGCTCAGGGCCGCAACCTGATGCCGCCTTTTGCCTTGTCTTTATCGGCCGAAGATATCCGGGATGTAGCGGCTTTTGTTTTTCAGGATCTGCAAAACCGTTAGCCTTATCCCTGATACAAAGTTTATGATTAGTGCCGAAAAGCATACCGGGTAGCAAATTAATGAACTGTAAATCCGCACTTGTATTGACCGGCGTCCTGGCTTTATCTGGCTGCTCCCCTGAATCAGAAGAAGGAGTCGACCTGAGTTCGCTGGATGCCTTTAATGCCATTATCAGTGATATTGCTGTGGATCAGTTTCCACTAGTAAACGGCGCCGAAATTTTCAGTGACGACCGGCGCTATTTTGTGGTGAAAGATAATATTCATGTAGCAGGTGTCACAAATACTGCCGGCACGCCCGCTTTACGAAATTTCATGCCGTCCCAAAACAGTGTCGTCGTGCAGCGTTTGTTGGATGCAGGCGCAGTACCTGTCGCCAAAACCAATATGCATGAACTGGCTTTTGGCATTACCAGTAACAATGCCGCCTTTGGCGCTGTCGGAAATTATTACGATGCCACGCGCTTCGCCGGGGGCAGCAGCGGCGGCACGGCAGTTGCCGTTGCCAGTGGACTGGTAAGCTGGGGCCTGTGTACAGATACCGGCGGCTCCTGTCGTATCCCCGCTGCCCTGAACGGCGTTGTCGGCTTTCGTCCCTCCATGGGTCGCTATCCTTCTGCTGAAGTGACCCCTTTGTCGCACACCCGCGACACCATCGGCTTGATTGCACAGGATGCTGCGCTGCTTGCACAAGTGGATGCTGTTGTTAGCGACACAAACTCCAGCACAATGTCCGCAGATGCAGTAAATCGAATCGGCGTTCCCCGCAATTATTTTTATGACAATCTGGAGCCGGGTGTTGCCGAATCGGTAAACGCCTACCTGCAGAAACTTCAGCTTACCGGAATAGAACTGGTGGATGTCGATGCCTCGGTTTTTGCCGAACGCGCCAACGCCATCAGCCTGACGATCGTCATGTATGAAGCTCCCAATGACCTCAGCAACTATTTGCAAACTTATTTTCCGCAATTGAGTCTGCAGGAACTGGCCAGCCAGATAGCCAGCCCTGATGTTGTCGGAGCATTGAATCAGGCTATCAGCCAGCCAATTCCGCGCGAGGTTTATGAAGAGGCTCTGCGTTTACGTGAAGAGCTGATCGTCGATATTTCTGCTTTCTTTACTGAGCAGTCCATTATGGGGCTGATCTACCCGACGATACCCGTCACCGCGAGATCCATAGACGAAGAATCAGATACACTGCTGCTGAACGGTGAGCGTGTGCCAACTTTTAATACGGTGGTGCGAAATACTGACTTCGCCAGCCTAAATGGATTGCCGGCTCTTACATTGCCGGCAGGGTTGGCTGCGAACAGCTTGCCGGTGGGAATTGAACTGGCCGGCCCGATTGGCAGTGACCGGTCTTTACTGAATATGGCAATAAGGCTTCAAGCCTTCTAGGATGTCAGAAAGTCTGTCAATTTTGCGATGCGATTTAGTTAATGGTATTTACAAAATACGCTTTCTGTTTTCTTTTTGGACGAGAGGGTTCGCTTCATTTTCAGCTTTTAATCTTCGCTCCCATTGTCTTCTGAAATGAATAAATGCTTCATCGGCTTCCAGAACACGTGGAACGAAATCCGGACTTTCTTCGAGTAATTTTTGTTGCTCTTCAATAAAAACCTTGTCTTCCATAAAACCTTCAAGCAGAGATTTTTCCAGTGACTCGGAAATAAAGGGCTTATCCAGATCAAAACCATGCAGATAGTCCCAGAAGAAATGTGTCGTGTTGCGCGTTTCCGGGGTCATAAACTGACAGTTCCGGTATTCCCGGCAAGAACTGCGATCATTTTTTTTAGCATCCCAACCTGCCGGTGCGAAAATGGTTTCCATCAAAAAAATTCCCGGAATATGCATGGATGTGATGTTGCAGCGATCGAGTTTGTTTTTCACTTCGTCATGAGGAATAACCTTGGCATGGAAGGGTGCCGCTACACTGCCTTTGTCCCAGCGCTCCATAGAAAAGCCGTCATCCAGCTTTTCTATATTTTCAGGAATCGTGTTGTAGGCATAATCTTCTGAGCCACCCAGAGTAGTGGTGTGGACAAACGCCACATGCGAGAAGTCACTCAGGTTATCGACGATCAGCAACCAGTTTGCATCATAATGCATATAGGCGCGCTTCTCGAAACCTCGCCATTTTTCCGGCTGACTCAAAGGCGCAAAATCATGGATATCATCTTCATTTGCCAGCTCGGGATCTCCCATCCAAAGCCACAACATGCCGCCCTTTGAACATAAGGGATAACTTCTTACTTTCATGGATGGCGCAATGTGAGTCTGCCCCGGTATTTCAATCACTTTACCGCTCGGGTCATAGAGCAGGCCATGGTACATGCAGCGAATGCACTTGCCTTCAACACGGCCAATCGACAAAGGTGCGGCACGGTGACAGCAGCGATCATCCAGGGCGACATATCTGTCATCATCGGTTTTATAAATAACCAGCGGGGTTTCACAAATGGTTCTGGCCATGCAGCCGTCGTTATCCGCCACTTCAGATTCCCAGGCGGCGGCGTACCAGGTATTTTCAATAAAAATTCGTTGCTGATTTATATCAGTCATGAAAACCTCCTATCGCTTTTGTTTCTTATTTCTCTATTATGATTATGCTCAGGTTCTATTTATCCCGACTAACGTACATGTAAACGGTATGCAATTATTCCACCGAGGATGACCGGCACTGAGAAGATATAAAAATTGGCGGACATATCGAAACCGGCCGCTATCAAAAACCCCGCCACACCAGGGCCAACTATCGCTCCGGTTCGCCCCAGTCCTATGGCCCAGCCGACCCCCGTACTGCGAATGGTAGAAGGATAGGCTTTTGCAGCAACTGCATAGAGTCCGGTAAAACCACCCTGGAATAATATGCCAATAATAAACACCAGAGACAGCAACAGCAGCTGCTGATTTGGTGAAGAGGCAAACAGGATAAGCATTGCCGCAGAACTCAGTAAAAAGGTGCATACAATATTGCTGAGTTTGGCTTTTGTGGAAATCGCACCCAGCAGCCAGATTCCAATTACCCCTCCCAGATTAAACAGAAAAAATGCGGATCGCCCTGTCTCAGCTGCAAAACCGGAATACTCCATTAAGGCCGGAATCCAGGTCATCAGAAAATACATTGCACTGAAGCAAAGCAGGAAGCTGGCCCACAGCGTGAGAGTCTGTTTCCACAGACCCTGACGAAACAGATCCTGGAAATTACTGACCGCGCCAACCGGCTTAAGATCTATCTGGTTATTAATACTCGGCGGCAGTTCTGCGATGGAATTTTTACCAAGTTTTTGCAGTGTGGAATTGATTTGCTGCAAGGCGCCTTTTGGTTGTCGGTCAATCAGAAATTGCAGCGATTCAGGGATAAAGGCCCAGGTCACCAGCCCCATGATCAGGGTCAGCGCACCACCAAACCAGAACATGCCATGCCAGCCAAAGGATGGCATGATGTAGCCGCCAATAACGGCCGTCATCATTGCTCCCAGGGGATAACCTGAAGTAACCAGTGCCACTGACAGGGATTTATATTTCTCGGGACTGTATTCAATGGCGAGCGCCGCCTGACTGGCCAGCATGGCGCCTGCGCCCAGACCACTAAAAATTCTCAGGAAGACGAATTCAGTAAATGATGTAGCATTTGCCGTCAGCATGATGGACACACTAACCATCAGTACGCTGATGATGATGACTCTGCGCCTGCCGATGATATCGGAGATAGGTGCCAGAAACATTGCCCCGCAGGCCATGCCGAACAAGGCGGCACTTGAAATCAGGCCCAGCCGGTCCGGACTTATTTCCAGTTCTGAACCAACTGCCGTGTTAACAATTGACATGGCCGTGATGTCAAAACCATCCAGCATGTTCAAAAACATGCATAAACAAATCACCAGAATCTGCTGACCCGATACTTTTCCCTTATCTATGATCTCTGCGACAAAATTTGCGTTTTGCTGTGATGAGCTTGTCATTCGTCGTTCCTTTTTTGCTTTTCTTTTGTTGTTTTTGCTTTTCTTTTGTTGTTTTTGCTTTGCTTTTTATGATCCTGAGCAAGCCCCTTCGCCAAACCGTAAAAGATAGTATCAACTAAAGTCTGGCTAGCCTAATCCTGGCAAGCCCCGGTAGTGCGTCAGTTCGAAAATGCTGGCCTTATAGAAGCCGCCGCTTCTGCCTTGTTCACCCTTCG
>TARA_R110002096_G_scaffold159011_4_pt1 | contig 32745 bp, 25 predicted proteins | sample TARA_R110002096 | Tara Oceans TARA_R110002096 (sample SAMEA4397295) | marine metagenome | biome: Polar Biome; feature: [DCM] deep chlorophyll maximum layer (ENVO:01000326); material: water (ENVO:00002006), including particulate matter (ENVO:01000060) such as... | depth 35 m
CTTTCACCGTCAACCACGGGAAGAGCGTGTAACTCTGAAACACCATTCCGCGATCAGGCCCCGGCCCGGAGACAGGCTTCCCATCGAGAATAACCTCTCCTGAGGTTGGGCTTTCAAGTCCGGCCAAAATCCTGATCAGGGTTGATTTTCCGCATCCCGAGGCACCAAGCACGCACATGAACTCCCGCCGATAGACACTGAAACTCACGTCATGCAGGGCTTCCACTTCGCCTCCCGAGCCGTTGAAGATCTTTCCCAAATTTCGCACATCGAGCTCGATGTCACGTTGTTTGAGCCTCTCAAAGCGAGACGCAACTTTTGGATCTTGTTCGAGGTAACTGGGCAATTGAAGCGATTGGACCATGGGAAAGCTGGTTAAAAGTTGAACAGAAACCGTAAAAGCAGGTTCCGCGCCAAATCCCCTCAAAGGCCTTGTATTGGCACAATAAATGCTCCAAACATTGGTAATACTTTCGAAAACATAAGTATGAATGAAGCACCTCCCAGTTTGAACCATGTCGACGGGGTGAAACGCATCACCGTTTCACTTTTGCCCGAAGTCTACGACGCGCTTGATCGCCTGATCGAGCAACGGGGCTTTCAAAGCCGTTCTCAGGCCGTAGCCGAGATGATTCAGCAAAGTGCGCTGGAGCATCGCAGTGAACTTGGTGAGGAGGTCATGGCAGGCACCATCACGCTTTTCTATGATGCGTCGCGCCCCGGCCTGCTTCAGACACTTTCTGACATTGAGCGCAAACACATTAACGAAGTGATCAGTTCCCAACATATATTGCTCGAAAACGAACACACCATGGAAGTGCTGCTCGTTCAGGGCCCCGCAAAACGGCTCAAAGCGATTTCAGATGAGCTGATCACCGCCAAAGGGGTGAAATCCGGACGCCTGACCATTTTCTCAATGATACTACCACCGATCCACCCTCTTCCTGACGAATCATGAGCACGACCATACCTCAAGACAAGCTTCGCTTTGAAACAACCATTCGCGGCGGCGGAATGTGGTCCCAGGTCATTGGGAAGGGAAAAACCTTGCGAATGACGGACCTCGAAGGAGGAGTGAATGTCGGAATGTTGCTCTTTAATGCGGACCAACCATTGGAGCGTTATAACATGCCGGACACCCTGAAGGGGCAGCAGATCTTTTTCCTGACAAAACCTTACTGCCTGCATTCTGACATGGGCAGAATCTTTGCCGGCATCTCGGAAGATACCATGGGATGGCACGACACCGTCTGCGGATGTTCGAATGCCGGGTTGGTGCTCAAAAAGTATGGGGAGAACAACTATCAAACCGCGCGCAATGACTTCCACCGAAACGCAAAAGACGATTTTTTGATTGAGATGGCAAAATGGGGTCTTGGCAAACGGGATCTGGTTCCCAATGTGAATTGGTTTAGCAAAGTGGTTTCTGATGAAGACGGAAATCTCACTTACGCAGAAGGCGCATCTCCTCCCGGGTCCGTCGTTGATCTGAGTTTTGAAATGGACACGCTGGTGATTCTGAATACCTGCCAGCATCCGCTCGATCCCAATCCCGATTACTCTCCCAAGCCTCTACTTTTGAGTGTTTTTGAATCGGAGAATGACGGCCAATACCGAGCTTCCTGCCCGGAGAACGAACGAGCTTATCTGAATACCACAAACTATCACGCGCTGCGCTCATGACCGAATCCTCACTAGTCCCAGAAGACGCATCCTATGATTACACGGTTCTTGCCGGTGATCATTGGATGCGTGAAATCAAGAAGGGCCAAACCTTTCGCATCCTCGATCTGGAAGGAAACCAAGCGGCTGACACGCTCTTCTACAACGCCCATGATGTCAGTGATCGGTATAGCGCCAGCGACACGATCCAACGTCAGGCAAACCTTTATCTCACGACGGGAACCGAACTTATCTCCACCGAGGGAAATGTTCTCCTCACCATCGTAGCGGACACCTGCGGCCGTCATGACACTGTCGGCGGCGCCTGCTCCCGCGAAAGCAACACCATGCGCTATGCCTTGGACAAGGAATACATGCACGCGTGTCGCGATAGCTTCCTATGTGGCGTTACCGAGTGGGGCCACGACATGGGAAAACGAGACATCACCTGCAATATCAATTTCTTCATGAATGTACCGGTTACTCCTGAAGGGAAACTAACGTTTGCCGATGGAATCTCGGCACCGGGAAGATATGTGGAAATGCGAGCCGAAATGGACGTGATCGCGCTCATCTCGAACTGTCCTCAACTCAACAATCCCTGCAATGCGTATAACCCGACACCTGTGCGCGTTTTAATCTGGGACTAACATCATGTTTAAGAAAGTCCTTATCGCCAACCGTGGCGCCATCTCTTGCCGGATTCAACGCACGCTTCGCAAACTGAACATTGGGTCAGTTGCCGTCTTTTCGAATCCGGATCGTGAATCCCTCCACGCACTGGATGCGGACGAAGGGGTTCTTTTGCCGGGAAACCTAGCCTCCGAAACCTATCTTGATGTTCAGAAAATCATTGAAGCCGCCAGGGAAACCGGTGCGGAAGCCATCCACCCCGGCTACGGTTTTTTGAGCGAAAACGCGGGATTCGCGAATGCCTGCGAAGAGGCCGGAATTGCGTTCATCGGCCCAACTCCCAAGCAGCTCGAGACCTGTGGCCTCAAACATGTGTGTCGCGATATCGCGCGCGATGCCCAGGTTCCACTGCTGGAAGGCAGCGACCTCTTGAAAACTGCGGAAGAAGCCCTGGAAACGGCAATCAAAGTCGGGTTTCCGGTGATTCTGAAATCTTCCGCCGGAGGTGGAGGAATTGGGATGCAAATCGCGTATTCTGCCGAGGAAGTTCCAACCCTGTTCGATCAGGTCCGGCGCCTCTCCCAATCCAACTTTGGCGACCCCAGCCTGTTTCTCGAAAAATACATCGAGCGCGCACGTCACATTGAAGTCCAGGTTTTCGGAGATGGAAAAGGCAACGTGATTGCGCTTGGCGAACGCGATTGCTCTGCGCAACGCCGCAATCAGAAGGTCATCGAGGAGACGCCCGCTCCCGGGTTGAGCGATGAAGAACGCCAGGCAATCGCCGATGCTGCGATTCGGATTGCCAAGTCCGTCAACTATCGCTCAGCGGGCACCGTCGAGTTTCTTTGGGACGACATTGACCGCCGTTTTTACTTCCTGGAGGTGAACGCTCGCCTACAAGTCGAGCACGGGGTGACCGAGGAAGTCTGGGGAATTGACCTGGTCGAATGGATGATTCGTCTGGCAGCCGGCGACTTGCCTTCCATCGATGAGCTGGCGGCTTCGGCAAGCCCGAAGGGGCACGCGATTCAGACCCGGATTTATGCGGAAGACCCGAACAAGAATTTCCAACCCAGCAGCGGTTTGGTCACCGAGTTCACCGCCCCGGAGAACGCCCGTTGCGACACCTGGATCAAGTCTGGAACCGAGGTCCCCAGTTTTTACGACCCCATGGTCGCGAAGGTCATCGTCCATGAGTCCGACCGCACCAAAGCGACCGAGGGCCTGAAAAAAGCGCTGTCGACCTTGGGCTGCCACGGAATTGAAACGAACCAAGCTTACGTTTCGAGCATTCTGGAATCTGAAGCCTTTGTCGAGGGCACGATTACCACCCGCTTCTTGAACGACTTCGCCTATGCACCGACGACGATCGATGTGCTGGATCCGGGCCTGGAGACGACCATCCAGGATTATCCGGGACGAATCGGGATGTGGGATGTCGGCGTTCCTCCATCAGGACCTTTTGATCCGTTGAGCTTCCGGTTGGGAAACCAGATTCTCGGTAATGACGAAGCAGCGGCCGGATTGGAGATGGCAGTCCGAGGACCGAAACTGAAATTCAACTCGAGCACGGTCATTTGCCTGACCGGCGCTGATATGAACGCCATGCTCGATGGAGAGCCGATCGAGCGATTCGCTCCCGTGTCCGTGAATGCGGGTCAGGTTTTAAAACTCAAGGACGTTTCCGGCCCGGGCCAACGCGCATATCTCCTGATTCAGGGAGGAGTGGATGTTCCGGAATACCTGGGAAGTCGCGCCACCTTTCGATTGGGAAAATTCGGTGGCCACGGCGGCAGAGCACTCAAAACCGGCGACGTTCTGCACTTGGCAGGATCCGTTGAAGCCCTCCCCTCCCCGTCAGACGTCAATCGCCCGGATCTGACAAACCAGTGGGAAGTCCGCGTTGTTTACGGGCCACACGGAGCCCCCGAGTTTTTTACGGATTCCGACATCGAAACCTTTTTCTCGACAAGTTGGGAGGTTCACTACAATTCGGACCGAACTGGAATTCGATTGATCGGTCCAAAACCCAAATGGGCACGCCGAGATGGGGGAGAAGCCGGTCTTCACCCCTCCAACATTCACGACAACGCCTATTGCGTCGGCTCGATCGACTTCACGGGGGACATGCCAATTCTCCTTGGACCGGACGGCCCCAGTCTGGGTGGATTCGTCTGTCCGGCGGTGATCATTCGTGCCGATCTCTGGAAAATGGGCCAAATGAAGCCGGGTGACTCCATCCGCTTTGTTTCCGTCTCCAATGAAGACGCGGAGAGTATTCTCTTGTCTCAGGAAGAAGGAATTCGCGAGACGACAGTTCGCGACGCCAGCGTCTCCTCCCGTCGAACGCCGCCCATTCTTGACGCCATTGATGAGCGTGGGGTGATTTTTCGCCAAAGCGGAGACGGCGTCATTCTGGTCGAGTTTGGCGATTTGGTGCTCGATCTCGATTTACGATTCCGAGTTCAAGCGCTTCATGACGCAATTCAGGCGGCTCCGTTCAACGGACTGCTCGAACTCGTGCCCGGGATTCGTTCGCTGCAGGTGCAATTCGATCCGACTCAAATTCAGGGAAAAGACGTGCTCAAGCTGATCGAAAGCGCGGAAAGCAGCCTGCCTTCGCCGGACGAAATGGAGTTTCCGAGCCGAATCGTCCATCTGCCGCTGAGTTGGGATGATCCCGCGACTCAGGAAGCGATCGACAAATACATGCAGATCGTTCGGGCTGACGCCCCGTGGTGCCCGAGCAATATTGAGTTCATTCGCCGAATTAACGGGCTCGAATCAGTCGATGAGGTTCGCCGAATCGTTTATGACGCGAGCTATTTCGTGATGGGCCTTGGCGATGTTTACCTGGGTGCTCCAGTCGCCACCCCACTCGACCCGAGACATCGCCTCGTCACGACGAAATATAATCCGGCGCGAACCTGGACTCCGGAAAATGCCGTTGGAATTGGTGGAGCCTACCTCTGCATTTATGGGATGGAAGGTCCCGGCGGCTATCAGTTTGTGGGACGCACGCTTCCAGTCTGGAATAGATTTAACACTACTGAGCATTTTGAGGCAGGAAAGCCGTGGCTGCTGCGCTTTTTTGACCAAATTCGGTGGTTTCCGGTCGAGGCAGATCAACTTCTTGAAATGCGCCGCCAGTTTTTGACCGGCCAATATGAGATCAAAATCGAAGAAACCACATTTCGCCCGAAAGATTACCACGCGTTTCTGAAGGAGAACGACACCAGCATCGCATCGTTTCGAGAGACTCAGCGCCAAGCATTTGCGGAAGAACGCGAACGCTGGGAAGCGAGCGGCGCGATGAGTTTCGAGGCGGAAGAAACCGAATTGCCGACTCAACAGGATGCTATCGAGATTCCCGACGGCTGCGAAGCGGTAACTTCGCCGGTTGCGGGAAGCCTTTGGAAGATTGAGGCAAAGCCCGGCGACTCGGTCACCGAAGATCAAACTCTTCTCATCGTGGAAAGCATGAAAATGGAAATTTCGGTCGGAGCGCCAGAGACCGGTAAGCTTCGCGAGATTCTGGTGGAAGAAGGAGCCAGCGTCAGCGCCGGCCAGATTTTGGCGATTCTTGAGCTGGAAAAATAATTATGAGCACCAAGCTACCCAATTTGGACCTCAAATCCCTTCGCGAAGCGTATGCTGGCGGCGATTGGACTCCCACAAAACTCGTTCAAGCCCTGGATGAGGCGATCACCAAGGCCGAGCCCACAAGGATTTGGATCCACCGGCTCTCGCTCGACGAGTTGTTGGAATACGCGAAGCAAATCGAGTCCCTCGATCCCGCGTCATTGCCGCTTTTCGGAGTTCCCTTCGCCATCAAAGACAATATTGATCTGAAAGGCGCGCCAACCACTGCTGCCTGTCCCGAATTTGCCTACGACCCCGAGCGATCGGCGTTTGTCGTGCAAACACTGATCGACGCAGGGGCGATTCCGATCGGAAAAACGAATCTCGACCAGTTTGCGACCGGATTGGTCGGAGTTCGATCCCCGTATGGGTTTCCGGAGAACGCCTTTGATCCGGAATACATCCCCGGCGGATCAAGCTCGGGATCGGCCATAGCCGTGGCACAAGAATTTGCCAGCTTCTCTCTCGGCACCGACACCGCAGGATCGGGCCGAATCCCCGCAGCCTTCAACGAATTGGTGGGTCACAAGCCAAGCCGCGGCCTTCTCAGCTGCTCGGGCGTCTTTCCCGCCTGCAAGACTTTGGATTGCGTCTCCATTTTCGCCAACAACTCAGGAGATGCAGAAGCCATCCTCGACGTGGCAGCGGTGTTCGATCCCTCGGACGCCTATGCTCGAGAAGATCCGACATCTCCGGAAGCCGCTCCACTGGGGCAGCATTTTCGCTTTGGAGTCCCAAACGCGGACCAATTGGAATTTTTCGGCAATGATTCGGCTCGCGCCCTTTTCGCCGAGAAGATCAAGCAGCTGCAAGAGGCTGGCGGAGAATTGGTATCGATCGACTTTTCCCCATTTCTGGAGGCGGCGCGTCTGCTTTACGAAGGCCCCTGGGTTGCTGAGCGCTACGCCGCAATGGAAGAGGTGTTCAAGACCCGGCCGGAGATTCTTCACCCGGTAACTCGAACGATCGTAGAAGGAGGCGCCAAACCGCTGGCTGTCGATGCCTTCAACGCAGAATATCGACTTCGCGCTTTGAAACGCCGGGCCGACGAAGCCTGGAAGTTGGTCGATGTGATTCTGACTCCAACCGCTGGCACGATCTACAAAGCCGCTGAAGTCGAAGCCGAGCCAATTCAGCTCAACTCCAATTTGGGTTACTACACCAATTTCATGAACCTGCTGGATTACAGCGCGACCGCGTTTCCCGCCGGGAAACTGGATTCCGGCCTTCCCTTCGGTGTTACTTTTTTCGCACCAGCGTTCCACGACCGCAAGCTGCTCGAACTTGCTGATCGATTCGATTCAGCGACTCCTCCCTCCCTCTCAGGGACGGAAACCGGCACCAGTGTCCCCGAAGGATGGAGCCCTCTGGTCGTCTGTGGCGCTCACATGCGTGGATTACCGCTCAATCATCAACTCACGGAGCGACAAGGGCGATTTCTCGGCACGGCTGAGACAGCGCCCTGCTACGACCTCTACGCGCTTCCGGAAATGGACAATTTGCCGCCACGCCCCGGCCTTGTCAGAAATGAAGACGCCGGGAAATCGATCGAAGTCGAGGTTTGGGCCCTGCCCCTTCGAGAGTTTGGCGAATTTGTCACTCAAATTCCCGAGCCTCTTGGAATTGGGAAGATTAGAATGGCTTCTGGGGAGGTAATTCCCGGCTTTCTCTGCGAAAATTTCATCCTCCAACGGGCAAAACGAATCACGGAGGTGAAAAACTGGCGAAATTTCGTCAGAAATGGTTGAATTATTTCAAAGCTTACTGTTAGAGTCCCGCACGAATACTGATTTAAAGCGCCGGGGAACGATTTATCCTAACTTGGCATCCTTTCTGCTCTGTATTCAACTCACGTTTCGAGTAAACAACCAACACAAGTCAACACACCTTAATATGAAAAAACTAACTGTCCTCTTGGCGACACTAGCTGCTCCAGCAATCCTGGTCGGTGGTGAAATGCCAGTTATTGAAGATCCCGTATGCGCAGTTCCATTCTACGGTTCTGTTTCTGCAGGTTACGAAACCACTTACCTGTTCCGTGGTACCGATTTCGGAAGCGACGCACCTTGGACCGGAGTAGATCTGAACTACGACTTCAGCGACACGCTGAGCTTGAACTTCGGAACTTGGTACATCAACCCAACTCAAGATCCAGCTAACTTTGATGAGTTGGACGTCTATGCATTCTTGAACTTCCCATTGTGGATTTTCGACGCAGGCATTGGTGCTACTTGGTTCTACTTCGCAGAAGCTGATACTGAAGCACTGGAAGGTGCTCTTAGCCTCGGTTACTCCGTTGGTGACATCTTCGACTTGGGCGCATTGGTCGTCTATGACGAAACCACCGCTGGCTGGTATTACGAGCTGAGCGCAAGCAAAGGCATTCCTCTTACCGATTGTCTTGAGCTTGGACTCGGAGCAGGCATTGGCTACGGCGATGACTACTACGGTGTTAGCAGCTTCAACCACGCATTCGCTACCGCTGGCCTTAGCTGGTCCATGACGGAAGCAGCAACGTTCGACATCTACGTCGGTGGCAACTTCCCTCTCGAGGACTTGTCTGACGCAGGTGAAGATGACGACGTGCACGGTGGTGCAAGCGTCACGGTTTCTTTCTAAGACACTGCTGATTCTAAAGATTTAATTCTTTTCCAACGGGGTGATGGATCTTTGATCTGTCACCCCGTTTTTCTTTTCTCCGCGAGGGGCGCTCGAGCGATGGCGAGATTGAGCCAACCCACTTTTCTGTTCGTCCCTGCTGTTCGTCCCTGCTTCAGGGAAACGATCAGGAGAACAAGACCCCGCAATTTGGTAGCCAAATGAGGGCGCCAGTGACTTGATTGCAGATCAAGCTTCCACTCGCCAATTTGAGATGGACTTCTCCTTCGGTGCGCCCAATCCGGGGCGAAGGTCAGCCCATTGAATCAATCTAAAGGAAGCTCCTCACCGCTGGCTCGTGCGGATTCAAGGCAGATGTCGAGCACCCGTTGCGTCTTGAGGGCAATTTCCGCCCAGTGTTCATCGGGTTGACCACCAATCACCAGTTCGCCAAATCGGCGAAAGAGGTTCGTCTCTTGAGCGGTCGGGTGATTGTTCGAATACTCTGAAACCGCAATCCTGCGGTCATGGCGCTCCATCACAAACTGGGTGTTTCGGACATCGAAATGGGCATTGGAGACCGTGAAATCCAGTTCATTGCCGCAATACGGCAAGACAAAGTCATTCACCGTTAGATGCCCCTTTGAGCCACTGACGTTGGCCCATTGCTGATGCTCGGTTCGAAACGAATTAAAGAAACTGGCGGTTACATCGTTACCAAAGAACAGTTCCGCGCTGAATTGCGTTGGAACTTTGTCGGGGCTGTCGCTCCGACCGGCGCCTGAGATGAGGCGTGCCGATACGCTGTTTGGCATCTCGTAGTTCAAAGTCCAAAGGATGAACCGGATGGTGTACCATCCCAAGTCCCCCAGGCAACCGGCAGGCTCCAGGGAACTGTTTAACCGAATATTTTCCGCCAGGAAATCCTGAGGCGCACAGAAGCTGAACTGGGTCGTGATTCGGCGGATTTCACCGATGCTCTGCCCATCGTCAATCACCTCGCGCAAGGCATCCATCCGCTTGCTGTGCATGTACATGATGCCGTCCATGAATTGCACGTTGTTGGCCCTGCAGGCTTCGACCATTTCGCGAAGATCCGCGGCGTTGATTGCGCAGGGCTTCTCACACAGAACATGTTTCCCGGCCTGGGCTGCCTTGATTACCCATTCTTTGCGGAGCCCGGTCGGAAGTGGAATGTAGACCGCGTCAATGTCATTGCGAGCAAGCAGGCCCTCGTAACCAGCAACGGCCTCTGGTGGAGGCGAAAATGGTGCCTCGGCTTGGCATTCCGTAATAAATTGCGCAGCTTTTCCAGCATCGCGGCTCGCAACTGCAACAATTTGACCATTTCCAGAATTATGGATTGCCTGCCAATTTTTGCGGGCAATTCCAGCAGTGCTGAGAATGCCCCACCGGCAAAATGTTTCGGGGCTCATAAGATAGTTTTCGGCCTTGAACTATCGAAGTTCACTCAACTTCACCTCGCGCCCTTCATTGGCCGACTTGTCGCACGCAAAGATGACTTCGAACGATTTGTAGGCTTCCTCCAGGCTCGTCAGCGGCATCGACTGCCCCTGCTCCAACGCATCAAAAAAGGCATCAAACTGAACCTGGTAAGGATGATCCGCAACATCGCCTGAATCCATCAACGCCATATTTAACTTGCTCCAACCGTCCTTCTTCAAGGCGCCAAACTTGTTGGAATGGAACTTGTCATCCAAAAGGCTTCCTTCACTGCCCACCAAATGGGTATGAAAATAGTAAGGCTGAAGGCAATCGATGACCGAAGCGCATTTTCCAATTCGACCGTCTGCAAATTTCAGAATCTGAACGCTGGTTGTGGGATACTCGTATTGGCTGAAGATCTCGTTTTTGGAGCCCGTGGCATAGCTCGTAACACTTTCCACCTCACCATCCATACAAAGCAGCAACGCATCAAGTGCATGGCATCCTGCTGAGAGCAGAGAACTTCCTCCATTCTCCTTTTTCACATTCCAGCGAAACTGCCCATACCACGGGCCAACGCCATGATAATAGTCAATCTCGCCGTAGTGGACGCTTCCCAGAACGCCATCGTCGATGAGTTTCTTTGTAGTGACAAATTGGCCGGAATAGCGGCATTCGAAGCAAACGCAGCTCTTAACTCCAGCCTGCGCCACCGCGTCGCGAATCGCACGGCAATCTTCGAGGCTCAGGGCCAACGGCTTCTCGATAATGAGGTGTTTACCGGCTTCCGCCACCTTGATGGCCTGCTCTTTGTGCTGATTCGGGTAGCTCGTGATATCGATGACATCGAGGTCCGGGTCGGCAACCATTTCGTCGAAGCTCGAGTAGAGCTTAACGTCTTTCCCGTGTTCGGAAACATCGAGTTCGGCCGCTCGGGACGAATAGATGGCCCCAACCTGACCCAATCTCGTGTTTTGAATGGCGCCAATATGGGCAGTGGCCGCCCAGCCATAACCAGCGATCCCGACGTTAAGTTTTTTCATACGGGACCATGAAAGCGAAGAGTTGCTCCATGGTCAATCGGGAATCAGCCCTTCATTTCGACTCCATACTTCTCAAGATGGAGTTGCTGGGATTGATGAATCCAGCCATCCCGGAGAATTCCACCAAGATCAACACCCGCGCGACCGGCAAACACCTCCAGATTTGAAGGCTCCCAAAGTGCAATTTGTTTGTAGGTGAAGACTCCTTCTCGATTGAGCACAGCTGCCAATTCGGGTGTCATTCCCTTGATTCTGGACAAGTCATCCGCATTGGGCGGCTCCATGTAGTAGACGATGCCCAGCTTGGGATCGGTTCGAAAGCTTTCGCCGGCAAAGGCGGCTCTTTTCCGCGCCGTCGCCGCAAAGCGCTCGGCCTGTGGAATCCAACGCTGGCCCAGAATCATGTCGCGAGTTACCCCCAGTCGAGAGGCAAAAGCCTTCACGTTCGCATCCGACCAATCGGCGATCTGCTGATACTTCCAAACGCCTTCGCCATTCAGTTTTTGGGCAGTCGATTGATCGATTCCAAAGATCTCGGTCAGATCATCCACGATTGCAGGGGCCGTCTTGTAGATAATCCCCATGCTGATGCTCAGTCCCAATGGTTCCCCCTCGTAATCCCGGGATGCTTTCGCCGCATAATCCGTCATGGTCGGTTTGGTGGTCCCCCACTCTGGGCTTGCGGTCTGGCGTTCCCATTCCAGCAGTCGAGACTGCGGAATCCATCGTTGATCAACGATCTGTTGCGGCGAAATCGAGAGCCGACCAGCAATCTGCTCCATGCTGCGACGAGACCAGGTTGAAACCTGGGCGAAGCGGTGAATCCCGAGATTTCCCAACGCTTCAGCCATGACGGCGTCAATCCCTTCAATCCGTTGCAATGAGTCGGGAACCGTCATGATCCCCGTGTAGACAACTCCAAGATTTGGATCCGCCGTCACCGCCTCGCCGCGAAACTCGCTCAAAATTTTGGATTCATAGTCGACTTCCTCAGCCGGCTCTGCACTGCCCGCAACCATCTGCCAAAGTGAATGAGATTGCCGGGGCCATTTATCGCGCTTGATGTTGACGTGGCCTTGGGGAAGCGATCGGGCAAAGGCTGCCACATTCCCGTCAGACCAATTGGCGATCTGCTTGAACCGAAAAACCCCCAATTCATTCAGACTGTACTCCACCCGCGGTCCAACTCCTCGAACCAGCCGCAATGGATCGATGACGTTGGGAACACTCGTGTAGAGAATTCCGAAATCGGGATCAACCTCGACGGACTCGTTGGAAAAATACTTCTCGATCACGGCGCGGTGATCAACATTGCCGGTATCGGACTCAAGGATCACGGCAGCAGCACCGCCGTTTTTCGGCGGAACCAAATCCTGATCCTCGACAATCAGATCGCCAGCGCCTTGCCCTGCGGAGGGAACGTCCGTCGCCCAGTCCTGTTTCTGCCGGAGTTCGCGAAGTTCCTGCTCCAATTTCGAACGTTGATCCTGAAGCTTTGCAAGGCGACGCGACGTGTAATTCCAACGATCGCTCGCAAACATCACCCCCAGTAGCATCGAGACACCGAGAAACCCCCAGGTCCAAAGACCGTAAGATTTCAGCAAAAAGATGACTATATCCGGGTTCAAGGAGAGTTGGTTCTTAGTTTAGGAATCCCCTTTGCGAAGGAGCGTTACTTCTTCTTTGAGCATTCGAAGGCTTTCGATCAGATCACGAGATTCTGCCAAATTTCGCCGCCAAAGAATCCATCCGACGAAGGCTCCAATCGCAAATCCCAGAAATGCCAAAATGAGTGCGCCACTCAGCGTTGGAACGAAAATATCGGGAATCATCATGGTAAGTCTACTTCACGAGTCGCAACTCGACGCGCCGTTGCTGCTGCAATTGATCTATGGTTCGGTCATTGCCTGATCCCTGCTCAATTGGCGACTTCTCCACTCGGGTCGAGCGAATGACGACACCTTTCGCCTGCAACGAATCCCGCACCCGAACCGCCCGCTTGTTACTGAGCCACAAATTGTATTCCGAATCGCCCTGATTGTCACTGAAAGCGACCAGCTCCAGCTCCTGCCTCCCCTTGAGTTCATGGAGAACGTTGGCGACTTCGACCAATTTGGCTTCTTCCAACTCATCCATGAGACTGGAATTGACCGGAAAATAGACCGTCAGTTGCTCTAGACGATCCGCAAGTTGCGACTCCACAGTCGCTTCCGAGCCGACGTGCGATTGCTCTCCGGATGAAGGCTTTTTGGTCCGCTCAGCCCCGGATTGCTTCACTTTCAAATCAGCCAATTTTAGATCTGCTCCCCCCGGGACAATCTTCTCCCAAGTCGCGATCAAGTCCTGCCGTATTTTCGGCCCCTCGACTTCGCCAACCAGCGACCAACTCCCATCGGTCGCTTCAGCAACACCAACCGTCGCGACTCCCACAAATTGGGGCAAGAATTCCACAAAACTCGTCATCCATTCTGCCCTCCGCACGCCTGCATCGACTGCCAGCTGATCGCGAACTTCCTCCACATGTTCAAGATTCGCCGCCATTTTAACAAGCTGATCCCGAATGTTCACATCGGAGACTTCACCACGCAGGACCAAGGAATTCCCCTCAAACTCTGCCTGCAGCCGCGGTGACTCGCTTGCCAGACTGATCCGGTTTTCGACAAAACGCACTCCGGGAGCCGCTCGCTCGGCAACCTCTTGAGCATGTTTAATCAGACTCGGTTCCGCGACGATCCCATCCAGCATTCCCGTCAAGCCATCAAACACAGGCTCAACGCTTTGCAGCATCGGATCCGCGTGAAGCGCCTCCCCGACTCTCGCCAGCAGCTCGACTTCAACTTTTTCCTGATAAGTCGTGCTCACAAAACCGGAAAACACTCCTGTCAAAACAAGGAGAAGCAGCAAAATGCCGGTCTGTTTGGCTGAGAGCATCGAATTTTCAGGCGTCTTTTGGAAATTCTGAAAAAGATACCACGTGGCACCCGCTTCACAAGCTATGCAGACCAACTAAGTTGCAAAAACGGAACCCTTTTTTGCCAAAAATTTTAAACTTTGGCGAATACAAACCCTCCCCGAAAAGAAAAAACCTTGGTCGGCAGTCCAGTTGGGTAACTGAAGACGCCGACCAAGGCGGGCAGGGTATGAGAGGCGCTGTGGGCTGTGTTTAGAAGGATGAGCGACCATTCCTCCTCCCACAGTTCTGTGGTGGTTAAAAAATTGGGAGTGGAAGTAACGAAATTCTAGAATTCGCGCCTTCCAGGGAAGAGTTGTCTCTCAAACTCCCGGTGTGACGGATACGTTGAAAATTTGCGAGGGCACTTTTGCATCATCCAAGGATCAATTGCTCAACATTTTTCGGCTGTCACATCTGGGAGTTTCATGACAATCTTCTTATGCAAGCAAACCTATGCTCAGCAACGAACAATTTGTAGAACAGGTGCGAGAACACCAAGCCGGCTTGAGAGCATTTATTCGATCTCTCGGCATTGATGGCATGTGGGTTGATGATGTGGCCCAGGAGGCCCTCGTTATCGCCTACGAACGGCGCGACCAATACGACGAGACTCTGCCATTCCGCAACTGGGTCTGGGGAATTGCCCGCAATTGTGTTCTCAATGACCGCCGCAAATCGGCGCGGAGGAGCCGGATACTCCACGACAATGTGACCGACATTTTGATGTCGACTTCCAGCGCCTCTGATGAGGAAGAGGGAATGACCGATGAGGACCGCAGTCGAGTCCGGGCTTTAAAAGAGTGTTTGGACCAAATTCCCGGGAAAAGCCGGGAGATGGTTCGCCAACGTTATGAAAAAAATGTCAGAGCTTCTGATCTGGCAGAGGTTCTGGGTATGAAAGCTGCTGCTGTGCGGAAGTCGTTAGAACGCATCCGCGCCCAGATCCGAAAATGTATGGAGCTGCGTCTCGCGGAGACTACAACCCAACCACAAATATGAGTGCTGAACGATATCAGGAACTATTGAGCGAATTGGTCGATGGAGATCTTTCTCCGAGCCAAACAGACGAGTTCGCGGAACTCCTGACTCAGGATCCAGTCCGGGTTCAGAAGGCCAAGAGCGAACTAGCCTTCGTAGACCTGCTGGAACAGAGCTTGAACCCGGAGCGCTCCTTTTCGGCCTTTCTCGACGGTTTGGAAACCCGGGTCAGGGCCCAGGAAACATCCGAGGAATTCATCGCCGAGTTGATTCCCAAACTCAAAGAAGCCGACGACAAGATCAACGGCTCGAAAATCATCACATTTCCAGGGAGTCGTAAGATTGCTTGGTCCGCAGGAATTGCGGCAGCTGCAGCGATCATCGTGGCAGTCTACGTCGCACCCGATTTCTTTAACTCTTCGGAATCGAACCAACCATTGGTCGCCACGGACGCGATGGAATGGGAATCTGGAGATTCCGAAAGACCTGAAAGCACGTTGGCCGCAAATCCAACCCACAAATTACCGATGCTGGACGGCCAAAGTGCCACCAACAACTATGGCTCTGTGGTCATTGGTTCGAGTGAGCCTGGCCCCACTGTCGTGGTCGAAAAAGAAACCAGTCTTGAACCAGGCCAACAAATCACCATGGACCAAACTCCGGGTGAGGGAGGGGCTCGCGAAGTTCCCAGTGATGGGATGCGAAGTTACCTGATTCAACTGGATGGGGACGAGAGCGAACAGGACTCCAACGAGTTCGTCGTTCGCAGCATCACCTTTGATGACCCGATTGAAGGTTTGACTGTGCAGGGCTTGGAGATGGCTGACAAAATTGAAATCGACAAGGATGGCCACACCCTCCAACTCAAGTTGAAGACTGGCGAACGAACAGGGTTTGGCCAAATGCGCGTCTTTGTTCGCGAAGATCCCGACAAGCCAAAGGGAACCGTCGGTTCCCAAGATCAGGACTAGAGCACTTTCAGTGAACTGATATCCAATGATTTGGAGAAGCTCGAACAACGAGCACAGGACGGCTAACGGAAGATCGACAACAGTATTTTTGGCTTCGTACTGAGTTCTTGCCGATCGCAGATCACCTCTGCGTCCCTCTCAACAAGGTGTCGGCCCCCTCTCCACGGTAAGCGACATCTCACTCTCGCCAGAGAGCGACAACCCGATCGGGAAAATATCTGGCAGGCACAAAATTGAAGCGGCCCCTATTTCAAACGGGGCCTTTTCTGTGCCGATATTCACTCAGAGCCCCGAAACCAAAAGGCGCGCCTGCCCGATATCGAACAGACGCGCCTAATTGGTAAGAAGTATTTCGGCTCGGAATCGCGAACCTTAATCCATCGCCACAAAATCTGGCTCGATGGATTCTTCGTCTTCTTCGACGAATTCAGGCTCGCTTGGTTTTTCAGGTTCCACCGTGGCTTGAATTTCAATGTTCCGCGCAAGGTGGAAACCAGTTCCCGCGGGAATGAGGTGACCCATGATCACGTTTTCCTTGAATCCACGAAGGGTATCCACTTTTCCTAGTGTCGCCGCATCAGTCAGAACTCGAGTCGTGTCCTGGAAGGAAGCCGCAGAGATGAAGCTGTCGGTTTCCAATGAAGCCTTGGTGATCCCAAGAAGGACGGGTTCACCTTCAGCAGGTTTACCACCCTGTTCTTCGATATCCTTGTTGGTGAGTTCAAAATCGATTCGCTCGATTTGGTCTCCCCAGAGGAAATGCGTGTCGCCCGGATCGGTCACTTTCACCTTCCGCAACATTTGGCGGATGATGATCTCAATGTGCTTGTCGTTGATCTCCACACCCTGGAGGCGATAGACCTCCTGGACTTCGTTGACCAAGTGTTCCTGCAACTCGTGAGGTCCGCAAATCTCCAGAATTTCGTGAGGAACAACGGGGCCTTCGGTAAGTTGCGATCCCTTTTCAACCAACTCACCGTTTTGGGCAACGATGTGTTTGTTCATTGGGATGAGATGCTCTTCTTCCTCCCCGGTATCCGGGTCGGTAATGATGAGCCGCTTTTTACCGCGAGCCATGCCGCTCTGCTCCACAATTCCATCGATCTTTGCGATCTCCGCAGAATCTTTGGGCTTACGAGCTTCAAACAGTTCGGCTACTCGAGGCAGACCACCGGTAATATCCTTCGTCTTGGCAACTTTCCGTGGCGTTTTGGCGACCATGGTTCCACCCGTTACCTTCTGGCCTTCTTCGACCGACAAGTGAGCCCCGGCAGGAATCGAGTAGTTCGCGAGATGCTCTTTGGTCTTGGGATCCTTGATCACAATCTGTGGATGCAAATCCTCCTTGTGCTCAACGACCACCATGCTTTCTCCGCCAGAAGATTCCTCTGCTTTCTTCGCAACGGTAATTCCGAGAATCATGTCACGGAACTCGATCACACCACCTTTTTCCGTAATAATCGGAATGTTGTGCTGATCCCATTGCACGATTGTCTCGCCGGATTTGACCTTGGCGTTATCGGGCTTGGAAATCTCTGAACCAACCACCAGATTGTGGCTCTCGAGCTCACGACCATCGGCATCGTGAACGCTGATGCTACCGTTCTTACTAAGGACAACCCAGCGGCCATCCACACTCTCTACCGTTCGGAGATTGTTGTAGTGAAGTGCTCCGGAATGCTTGAGCTTGATAATCGGTTGCTTCAAGGAGTGGGCGGCAACACCACCAACGTGGAAGGTCCGCATCGTAAGCTGCGTTCCCGGCTCTCCAATGGACTGAGCGGCAACAATACCGACGGCCGCGCCTTCTTGTGCCATCTTCTGAGTTGCGAGACTCATGCCGTAGCAAAGGGCGCAACATCCTGCTGTTGATTCGCAGGTGAGAACGGAGCGGATTTTCAATTGCTCACATCCAACCGCAGCCAAGCGGTTTGCGGCACCTTCATCGATCAATTCATTCAGATCGACAACGACTTTGCCGCTGACCGGATCCTTCACGCGTTCGGCGCTGACTCGCCCGTAGGTTCGAGTCTGCAAATCGACGACTTCCTCGTCACCCTCATAAATCGGAGCGACTACGATACCGTTTACAGTGCCACAATCGTGCTCAGTGATGATCACGTCCTGTGCAACATCAACCAGCTTCCTAGTCAAGTATCCGGAGTCAGCCGTCTTCAACGCCGTATCCGCAAGACCTTTACGAGCTCCGTGAGTTGAGATGAAGTATTCCAACACGCTCAATCCCTCGCGGAAGTTCGACGTAATAGGACGTTCGATAATCTCACCACTTGGCTTGGCCATCAGTCCACGCATTCCGGAGAGCTGCTTGATCTGCTGGCGGTTACCACGGGCTCCAGAGTCAACCATCATGAAGAGTGGGTTTGGAGCGGCTTTACCATCGTTAAACTCAATCGTTCTGAACAGAGCCTTCGTGATCTCATCACCTGCGTCAGTCCAGATATCAATCACGCGGTTGTATCGCTCACCATTGGTAATGATACCCCGAGCGTACTGAGTCTCGACGACTTCCAACTGCTCATAAGCCTTGTCGAGAGCTCCACGCTTCTCGACCGGAATTACCATGTCGCTAATTCCAATCGACGCACCGGATCGAGTAGCTTCGCGGAACCCAAGGTTCTTAAGGCGATCAAGGGCAAGAACCGTTCCGTCTTGACCGGCAACTTGGTAACAACGCCAAATCACGTCGCCGAGCACCTTTTTACCGGCAGTCTTATTAATGAAACCAAGCCCCTCAGGCCAGATCTCATTAAACCGGACTCGTCCTGGCGTGGTCACGATGACTTTGATGTCTTTCTCTCCGTAAACCGTGTCGGTTCCGAAGTCAGGATTCTTGAGGCGAATCGCGTCGTGGATGTGAACCCGGCGAGTTGCAACCGCAAACTCAACCTCACCCATATCGGCAAACAACGGAAGCGTCTTCAGCTTGTCGTCTTCGCGGATGGGAAGCTGTTTCGTCCACGTCAGATGATAACAACCCAGCGTAATATCCTGAGACGGAGTCGTAACTGGTCGACCGGATGAAGGCGAGAAGATGTTGTTTGGAGCAAGCATCAACATGCGCGCTTCCAGCTGAGCCTCGATCGAGAGAGGAACGTGAACTGCCATCTGGTCGCCATCGAAGTCAGCGTTGTAAGCTCCACAAACCAGCGGATGCAAACGGATCGCAGACCCTTCGATCAACACCGGCTCGAAAGCCTGGATCGAAAGACGGTGCAAGGTTGGGGCCCGGTTCAACATCACCGGGTGCCCTTTGGTCACTTCTTCCAAGATGTCCCAGACTTCAGGAGTCCGGCGCTCAATCATCTTCTTCGCGCTTCGCACCGTGTGCACGAAATTCATCTCTTTAAGACGGCGAATGATGAATGGCTCGAACAGAACCAAAGCCATCTTCTTCGGCAATCCACATTGTCCCAACTTCAGTTCAGGTCCGATAACGATGACGGAACGTCCCGAGTAATCGACCCGTTTTCCGAGCAAGTTTTGACGGAAACGACCACTCTTACCCTTCAGCATATCGCTAAGCGACTTGAGTGCACGGTTTCCAGCTCCGGTGACCGCACGGCCGTGGCGTCCGTTGTCGAACAAGGCGTCAACGGCTTCCTGAAGCATCCGCTTCTCGTTCCGGATAATCACATCCGGAGTTTTGAGTTGCAGCAGGTTCTTCAAGCGGTTGTTCCGGTTGATGACACGGCGATAGAGATCGTTGAGATCCGACGTCGCGAAGCGACCGCCTTCCAATGGAACCAGTGGTCGCAAATCTGGAGGGATAACCGGAAGCACTTCCAGGATCATCCACTCAGGACGCGTGTGCGAACTGGCGAATCCCTGGGCCAGCTTCAAACGCTTGGCCAGTTTCTTACGGATCTGCTTGGAGCGAGTCTTGGTCATCGCTTCTTCAAGCTCAGTGACCAATTCTGCCAAGTTCGCCTGAGAAAGAAGCTCTTTCACAGCTTCAGCCCCCATTCCCACCCGGAACGAGTCTTCGCCATATTCTTCCTCAGCTTCGCGCCACTCCATTTCCGTCAGCAATTGTCCAGCCTCAAGCGGTGTATTGCCCGGCTCGATCACAATGTAATCCTCGTAATAGATGACACGCTCAAGGTGGCGTGCGCTCATGTCGAGCATCAGACCGATGCGGGATGGCATACACTTGTAGAACCAGATGTGGCTGACGGGGACCGCCAACTCGATGTGGCCCATGCGCTCGCGACGAACACGGCTCAAGGTAACTTCAACACCACAACGATCGCAGATCACGCCTTTGTGCTTGATCCGCTTGTATTTTCCACAGGCGCATTCCCAGTCCTTGGTAGGACCGAAGATTCGCTCACAGAACAAGCCACCTTTTTCCGGCTTAAAGGTTCGATAGTTGATGGTTTCCGGATTCTTGACCTCGCCTTCGCTCCAGGAGCGAATGACGTCGGCTGAGGCCACAGTGATGGTGACCTGGTCAAAGCCTTTTCCCTTTAGCTCGCCGCCAAAGAGTTCTTTTAGATGGGATTGGACGCTATTTTCCATGGGTGGAGAAACTTAAAATTTGATTCAGAAGTGAGGTTTAGGCGGCGCCGAGACTTTCAATTTGCTCAGCTTCAGATTGATTGCTTGGGCCGACTTTTACGTTTAGTCCCAAGCTCTGCATTTCCTTGATCAACACGTTGAAGGATTCGGGAGTCCCGGCCTCCAGGTTGTTGTCGCCTTTCACAATCGCCTCGTAGATTCGGGTCCGGCCCTGCACATCGTCAGACTTGACGGTGAGAAGTTCCTGAAGCGTGTAGGCGGCACCGTAGGCTTCGAGCGCCCAGACCTCCATCTCTCCAAAACGCTGACCACCATACTGAGCCTTTCCGCCCAGAGGCTGCTGCGTAACCAAAGAGTAAGGACCAACCGCACGGGCGTGGATCTTGTCTTCAACCAAGTGGCCGAGTTTCAGCATGTAAATGATGCCAACCACCACCTCTTGGTGGAACCGGTCACCGGTTCGTCCGTCAAAGAGCTCGGACTTTCCGTTTTCGCCAATCCAAGTGAATCCTTCCACCTTCTTGGCTTCTTTCATGTATTCCATGACCTTGGCTTCGGAAATTCCGTCGAAAACCGGAGTTGCAACTTTGAATCCAAGAGCCTTGGCCGCGACACCCAAGTGCGTTTCCAAGACCTGACCAACGTTCATCCGGCTCGGCACCCCGAGAGGATTCAGGCAGATATCAACAACCGTTCCATCGGAAAGGAAGGGCATGTCTTGCTCAGGAACGATGTTGGCAACAACCCCTTTGTTCCCGTGACGACCCGCCATTTTGTCACCCACGCTGAGCTTGCGCTTTTTCGCGACGTAGACTTTCACCTGCTTGATGATGCCGGGATCGACATCGTCACCCGTTTCAATGGAATCAAGGCGGGTATCCCGCTGTTCATCGACGTCGCTGAACTTCTGCTCAAATCCGCCAATGATCTCGACGATCTTGACGCGAATCGGGCTCGGATCGATCTCAATCGTGTCATAGCTTTCAGCAAGCTTCCGCAGCAGCGTCTTCGTGATTTTCTTGTTCGCAGGAATGACGATCTCACCAGTTTGGCCGTTGACGACATCCAGAGGAATTTTCTCACCAAGCAACACGTCGCTGAGTTTCTCCGTCAATTCATCGGTCAACTCTTCACGCTTACGCTTCCACTCCTCATCGATCTCCTTCATCTGCTTCTCTTTCTCCGCCTTACTCAACTTCTGGCGGGTAGGAGTGTTTCGAGATGAAACGCGAACATCCATCACGATGCCGGTGCAACCGGATGGGACGCGAAGCGAAGTATCTTTCACGTCGGCCGCTTTCTCTCCAAAGATCGCGCGAAGCAGGCGCTCTTCCGGAGCCAGCTCGGTTTCGCTCTTCGGAGTAATCTTCCCGACCAGAATATCGCCAGGCTTCACCTCGGCGCCGACACGAACGACACCGTCCTGCGCCAGATTCTTAAGGGCCTCTTCACCGACATTGGGAATATCCCGGGTGATTTCTTCAGGTCCAAGTTTCGTGTCCCGGGCTCCCACTTCAAATTCATCAATGTGAATCGATGTGTAGACGTCTTCCTTTACGACCCGTTCACTGATGGTGATGGCATCCTCAAAGTTGTAACCATTCCAAGGCATGAATGCCACGAGGACATTTCGACCAAGCGCCAACTCACCGTATTCGGTATTCGGACCGTCAGCGAGAATGTCGCCTTCCTTGATCTTTTCACCAAGACGAACGATTGGCTTCTGGTTCATGCAGGTTCCAGCGTTGGAGCGCATGAACTTGCGAAGTGGGTAGATGAAGATCCCCTTGCTCTTGTTCGGCTTCACCGAATTGGGATTGGAAAGAAATTCCCGATCGGTCACCGGCAATTTTCCGTCCTTGGTAGTGACGATCATCTCCGCCGTGGCAGCAGCAACGATCCCGTCGCCTTCAGCAACCATCACCGCACGAGAATCCTGGGCCACCTTGGCTTCCATTCCGGTGCCAATGTAGGGCGAGTCAGAGATCAACAATGGCACGCCCTGGCGCTGCATGTTCGATCCCATCAATGCGCGGTTCGCGTCATCGTGCTCCAGGAATGGAATCAATCCCGCAGCAACCGAAACCAGCTGCTTGGGGGAAACGTCCATGTAGCTGGACTGGGTTGGCTCCAGATCGAGGAAGTCACCCCGATAACGAACCGTAATCCGTTTGTTGAGGAACTTGCCCTTTTCATCAAACTCATTGTTGGCCTGGGCAATATAGTGCTGCTCTTCCTGGTCAGCCGTCAGATATTCGATCTCCGGCTTCACAACCCCTTTCACAATCTTGCGATACGGAGTTTCAATGAAACCAAACTCGTTGATCCGTGCAAACGTGGACATGGAGTTGATCAGACCAATATTCGGTCCTTCCGGAGTCTCAATCGGGCAGATCCGGCCGTAGTGCGAAGGATGAACGTCGCGAACTTCAAATCCGGCACGATCGCGGTTCAAACCACCCGGTCCAAGCGCCGAAAGACGACGTTTGTGAGTCAGCTCTGACAGCGGGTTGGTCTGATCCATGAACTGGCTGAGCTGGGAACGACCAAAGAAATCGCGAACCACAGCGCTCAGCGCTTTTGGATTGATCAGCTTCTGGGGCGTCATCCCCTCGATGTTGACATCGAAGAGAGTCATCCGCTCCTTCACCAAGCGCTCGGTGCGGGCCAAGCCCACGCGGCACTGGTTGCCGAGAAGTTCGCCAACGGCGCGAACGCGTCGACTTCCTAGGTGATCGATATCGTCGAGCACGCCCTCACCCTGTTTGAGATTCAGGAGATATTTGAGAGCGGCAACAAAGTCCTCTTTCACAAGAACCCGCTGATCGTCATCAACACCGACGTTCAACTTCTGATTGATCTTGTAGCGCCCAACGCGAGTCAGGTCATATTTCTTCGGATCAAAGAAAAGCCGCTTCAAGAGAGCGCGAGAGTTGGGAACCGTTGGCGGATCGCCAGGGCGCAAACGACGATAGATGTCTTTGAGCGCCTCCTCCTCGTCATGTGCAGGATCTTTCTTGAGAGACTTGAGCAGGATGTCGTCCTTGCTGGTATCAACAACCGGGACTTTCTTGTGGCCCAGAGCGATCAATTGTTTCACCACGCCGATGGTCATTGGCTCATAAGCCTTACAGAGAATAATCTCTCCATCGAGCAAGTCGGTGAAAGGAACCTTCGAACTGAGAATCTCTTCGTCGATATCTTCGCGAAGCTTCATCTCCTCCACGTCGTAAAATTCGCGAATGATCTCTTCATCCGTGCCAAATCCGATTGCGCGGAGGAAGGTCGTCGCAAGAAACTTCCGGCGGCGACGGCGGCGATCCAGGTAAACGTAAAGAAGATCGTTCGTGTCGAACTGAACCTCGAGCCAGGAACCGCGATCGGGAATAATTCGGAAGCCGTGAAGTTCTTTTCCGTTCAGGTGATAACTCCGTTCAAAGCAAACACCAGGTGAACGGTGCAACTGACTGACAACAACCCGCTCAGCACCGTTGATAACAAACGTCCCGCGCCGGGTCATCAGTGGCAATTCACCCATGTAAACCCGCTCTTCCTTGGTCCCCTGCTCTTCCTTCAACGAAAACGTTACGTAGAGCGGAGCGCTAAAGGTCTCGCCCTCGCGCAATGCCTCCAAGGCCGTGAGCTTTGGATCGCCCACATCATAGGTAACAAAATCCAGCGTGAACTTCTCGTCATAACTGTCGATCGGAAAGACCTCCTTGAAAACCGCATGCAGTCCGGTCATTTTGCGCTTGCTCGGAGGCACATCACGCTGCAAAAATTCCTCGTAGGACTCTACCTGAACCTCGATAAGGTTCGGTGGAGTGATTGGCTCTTTAAGTTTACCGAAGTAGCGTCTTTCTAGTTTTTCCATGCTCGTTGGAGTCTAGGGTTGTGGCGTTATGATTTAAGTGAGCCGCGATAAGTCTCGCGGAGTATGCTCCGGGGTCATCGATCCGGATTCGGAAGGGGCCGACTGAAAAAAGTAATCGATTCCAGCCGTATGATTGCTATAGTTCTAAAGGTTGGAAGATTGCACCTCGCTCCTACTCGACACAAAAACACCCATTCGGGGTCCATCAAAGACCTCGAACTGAGCGTTACGAGTATAACTTGGAAGATCTGAATTCAGAGAAGGCCGGGGACTCTCGTCGAGAAAGGTTCAAAGGAGGAAATCGTAGAAAGGGACGCCAAACTTGGAGACTCATTTCGTCAATTTCCAACGCAGGTGCAAAATCCGAACGGTAGAGAACGGATAATTTGCAAAATGTCAAGAGCCTTGTACGCAAAAAACTTAAGATTTCCGGAAAAATTTTAGCCAAGCCCCATTTCCAACCTCTTTTCCTTCACAAAAAAGCCGCCCTTGGAAATCCAAGGACGGCAAATTGAAAGAGATAGGACTAAAAAATTACTTGAGGGTAATCTTTGCTCCAGCTTCTTCGAGCTTCTTTTTGATCTCTTCAGCTTCTTCCTTGGCAACGCCTTCACGCAACGTTGAAGGAGCAGCTTCCACCATCTTCTTGGCGTCAGCAAGTCCGAGGCCTGGAACGGCTCCACGAACTTCCTTAATCACTGCGATCTTGTTGTCTCCGAATCCATCGAGAACGATGTCGAATTCGGTTTTCTCTTCAGCAGCTTCTCCGCCGCCGTCGCCACCCCCAGCAGCTGCAATCGCAGCAACAGGTGCAGCAGCGCTTACGCCCCACTCTTCTTCGAGGGTTTTGACCAATTCGGCCACTTCAAGGATGGTGAGCTTGTTGAGCTCGTCTTTAATTTTGTCTAGATCAGCCATTTTGTAGTTTTGGTATCGTCGTGGAAGAAAGCGTCCTTCCGTTTTAGCAACGCCGCCGCGAAGCCGACAAGGAACCTTTTATGTTTTAATAATCAGGCCCGGATGATTCGGGCCATCAGTTCAAATTTTTTGTTTACTCGCCTTTGTCTGCCTTCGCTTGCAACAAGCGGGCCAGTGATGCGCCTGGCTCGTTGATGGTGCGAACCAGTTTGGAACCGGGTGCATTCAGAACGCCCAGAAGCTGGGCCAACAGGACCGGCTTGGGAGGAAGATCGGCAAGGCCGCGAATCTCGTCTTCGCTGATGTACTTCCCGTCCAGAATTCCCGACCTCAATGCCGGCTTCTCAAACTCTTTGGCAAAGTCTTTCAGAACCTTGGCCGCAGCACAAATATCCTGTTCGCCGGTTACGATCGCAGTCTGCCCCTTGAGGCTTTCTTCAATCTCACTCGGTGCCTCAGCACTTCTCAGCGCTTCGCGAACGAAGGTGTTCTTGGCAACCTGGCATTTTGAGCCGGTCGCACGCAATCGCTTCCGCAACTCACCAAACTGATCCACCGTGATGCCGGTGTATTCGGTCAGAATGATAAAAGCCGAGCCATTGATGTCCTCAAGAATTGAGTCAATGATCGTCGTTTTATCTGCATTGCGGGGCTGTTTTTCCGCTGTTTGGGTCTCACTCATCGTAATTCTCCGTCTCTAAAGTTACACTGTTGCTTTGATCAACCCGGCGGAGTCCACCGAGATTCCAGGGGACATCGTCGCCGCCAGTGTCATCGCCTGAACGAAGACTCCTTTTGCGGATGCAGGCTTCGCCGTTGAAATTGCATCAATGACAGCCTTCGTGTTCTCAACCAATTGCTGAGGCTCAAACGAGACTTTTCCAACTGGGACAGACACGTTGGAATTGCGATCGATTTTGAAATCTACCCGTCCGGCTTTCACTTCCTGAATCGCAGTAGCCGTATCGTCCGTGACGGTTCCAGTTTTTGGATTGGGCATCAAACCTCTCGGCCCCAACACCCGGCCCAGCTTTCTCACTTCCGCCATCGCGGCTGGAGTTGCAATGGCAACGTCAAAGTCAGTAAAGCCGTCTTTGACTTTCTTGAGCAGGTCCTCATATCCAACATGCTCGGCTCCGGCATTTTTGGCAGCGATCGCGGCTTCACCCTCGGCGAAAACGACGACTTTCACTTCCTTACCACTCCCGTGCGGCAGAGCACAAGTTCCGCGGACCATTTGGTCGGATTTCCGAGGATCAACTCCGAGCTTGAAGCTGATGGTGATACTCTGATCGAACTTGGGAGCGGGAAACTTTTTGATGACTTCCACCGCATCACTCAGAGCATACTGTTTTTTGAAGTCCACCATCTCGGCAGCCTTCACATATCGCTTACTTCGTTTTTTGGGCATTGTATTGGTGCAGTTCAAACGAACCCGTCTCGGGCCCTCCTGCAGTTTTCGTTAAAAATAATCAATCGACGATATCGATCCCCATCTGGCGCGCAGTTCCGGCAAGAACGCGAGCAGCTGCTTCTTCGTCGTCCGTATTGAGATCCTCAATCTTCATCTTCACCACTTCCATCAGCTTCTCCTTGGTAAGTTGGGCAACCTTCTTCTTGTGCGGCTCTCCTGACCCGGCGGCGATATTGGCGGCTTTCTTCAGCAGAACGGCTGCCGGCGGCTGCTTCGTGATAAACGAGAAGCTCTGGTCCTTGTAAACCGTGATGACGGTCGGAAGCAAATTTCCGGATTGCGCCTGGGTAGCTGCGTTGAATTCCTTGCAAAACCCCATGATGTTGACACCAGCCTGACCAAGAGCTGGCCCCACTGGAGGAGACGGATTGGCTTGGCCCGCAGGGATCTGCAGTTTGATTTGTTTGATGACTTCTTTGGCCATGATTCTGAGTTTCTAAAAAAAGAGTTCTTCGTTCTGTTTGGGGGCAGTTACTGAATCCGTTCAACCTGCCAAAATTCCAACTCAACAGGTGTGGGACGCCCAAAGACTTCCACCGTGACCTGAAGCTTGCCTTTTTCGAGATCGATCTCCTCGACCGTTCCGTTCTGACTCTCGAATGGCCCATCGGCGACTTTGACCGTCTCGCCAATCTCAAACTGAACCTTGGGAACAGCGCCGTCTTCACTCGCCTCGATTTGAGCCTTCATCTGCTCAACTTCCGACTTACGCATCGGGAACGGGCGGTCCTTACCGCCGGCAAAATTGATAACTCCCGGCGTCTCCTGGATGAAATACCAGGTCCGCTCCACCATCGTGTGAAAATCATCATTGTAGAGATGCATGTTTACAATGATGTAACCAGGATAGAACTTCCGCGTGGTTTCCGTCTTCTTCCCCTTCTTAACCTCAGAGACTCGCTCGGTAGGCACCAGCACCTGGAAGATGACATCAGACATCTCTTCCGACTCAATACGCCGATTGAGACTGTTCACCACATTCTGTTCCTGTCCGGACAAAACGTGAACGACATACCATTGATCTTCTGGAGATGGGACTAGAGCCATGATGTAATCGATAAATTTCCGGGTTAACCCACATCCCCACCGGGGAGACCACGAGTGAGAAGCTTCATGACGTTGATCAAGATCAAATCCCCGAATGCAACGTATCCACCCAGCAAGATCATCGCGATGAGAACCACAACCGTTGAATCGATCAGTTCCTTATACTTCTTCATCCCCTTTTCCTTGGGATCCCAAGGCCAAGTTGCCTTGTGAAGCTCAGTCTTGACTTCGCCAATGTATTTCTGGATGCGGCGGACCATGATTCTCTCGTTTAGTCGGTATACTCAAAAAGTGGCAGGGCAGGCGGGACTCGAACCCACAACCAATGGTTTTGGAGACCACTACTCTACCAATTGAGCTACTACCCTTTTGTCAAAATTCTTCATCAAATCAAGAGAACGCCACAAATTAGCACTCTCTCTGTTATTTACAATTCCAGACTCCAAAGGCAGTCCCTCTAGAGTCAGCGAGCGCGATGGGCTCTCACCCACCGCGCTGCGCAAAATTCAATCCAAACGGATTAGAATTCGGCAGAGCCGAACCTAGTCCAGAATGTCAGCAACACGACCAGCACCAACCGTGCGACCGCCTTCACGAATCGCGAAGCGAATGGTCTTCTCCATTGCAATCGGAGTAATCAACTCCACTTCCATCGTGACATTGTCGCCAGGCATAACCATCTCAACTCCATCAGGAAGCTTGATGCTGCCGGTCACGTCCGTGGTCCGAAAATAAAACTGTGGGCGGTAGTTGCTGAAGAATGGAGTGTGGCGACCACCTTCATCCTTGCTCAAAACATAAACCTCTGCGTTGAATTTGCAGTGAGGAGTGATGGTGCCCGGCTTGGCAATCACCTGGCCACGCTCGATATCAGACTTTTTCGTTCCCCGAAGAAGGAGACCGACATTGTCACCAGCGCGCCCCTCGTCGAGCAACTTCCGGAACATCTCGATGTCAGTAACCGTGGTCTTCTGCGTGTCGCGAATACCAACGATTTCAACCTCTTCCATCTTCTTGACGATTCCCCGCTCAACACGACCGGTAGCAACCGTTCCGCGACCTTCAATCGAGAAGACATCCTCGACAGGCATCAAGAAATCCTGATCGATCGGACGATCTGGCTGTGGGATGTAGTCATCCACTGCCGCCATCAACTTCATGATGTTGTCTTTTTGAGTCGTATCACCTTCCAGCGCCTTAAGAGCAGATCCCATCACGACAGGAATATCGTCACCAGGAAATTCATACTGACTGAGAAGGTCGCGAACTTCGATTTCAACGAGCTCAAGAAGCTCTTCATCATCCACCTGATCAACCTTGTTCAAGAACACAACGATCGCAGGAACACCAACCTGGCGAGCAAGCAGGATGTGCTCACGAGTCTGAGGCATTGGGCCGTCAGCAGCACTGCAGACAAGAATCGCTCCATCCATCTGAGCAGCACCGGTGATCATGTTCTTCACATAGTCAGCGTGCCCAGGGCAGTCCACGTGAGCATAGTGGCGATTTTCGGTCTCATACTCAACGTGAGCGGTGGAAATCGTGATACCGCGCTCTTTCTCCTCAGGAGCAGCGTCAATTTCGTCGTAGTCCTTCTTCTCAGCGAAACCTAATTCCGCCAAAGTGTGGCAGATCGCAGCCGTGAGGGTGGTTTTTCCGTGGTCGACGTGACCGATGGTTCCGACGTTCACGTGCGGTTTATTACGTTCAAATGCTTCCTTAGCCATTTTGCGTGGGTCTCGTAAGAGAGTCTAGAGTTCAGTGGGCGTCGACGTTAGGTAGTGTTGGTAACGAAGCGACCGGTATGGTTGTTTAATTCAGTAGGATTTGTAATTGGTAATGTAACAGGAGCTCTTGTCGGGATTTGAACCCGAGACCTCTTCCTTACCAAGGAAGTGCTCTACCACTGAGCTACAAGAGCCTTAGCTTAGAACAGAGGCCACACGGATGAGGTGCATCGACCCCTGTCAGCCTGTCGACTGGCTCCCTAAAAGATCTCGTTCCGGATTAGAGAAACGGTCACTCGGTCAGAAAACACAGCTTCCAGAGCGGAGGGCATATTATACGGTTGCCTAAATCTGTCAAAAAGATCCGTAGGGTTTTTTCTGGACAAACTCAGCGGCTTACGATTAAGCCGCTGACAATGGCGACTTTTCGGCCAATTTTCCTTACGCCGGCTGCACAAAATCCTCAACGAGGCGTTCAATCTGAATCGCCTTTCCGGTGGTCTCATCGACATCAATAATCGCTCCGTGCAACCGAATGTTCGATTTGGCCAAGATGAACTTCGTCGGCATCGCGGTCACAAATCGTTTCAGAACCGACTCAGGCGTTGAACCAATCACCGAATCTGCCGAACCACACATTCCGGCATCGCAAAGAAACGCCGTTCCTCCGGGAAAAACCTGTTCATCTGCGGTCTGGACATGGGTATGCGTTCCCACCATGGCAGAAACGGATCCGTCCAGATGTCGCCCCATTGCGTGTTTCTCGCTGGTCGTTTCCGCGTGAAAATCGACAAAAATTATGGGCGTTTCTTCCCGCATTCTCGCGACCTCGGCCCCGATCATGAGGAAGGGATTCTCCAATTCCTGTCGCATAAAGGTTCTCCCCTGCGCGTTAATTACCCCGACCTTACCTTTCTTGGTCTCAAGAACCACCGATCCGAATCCTGGAGTATCCTCCGGATAATTGAGTGGTCGCAGAACTCTTGGCTCTGTCGGCAGATAAGGAATCAAATCCGGCTGATCCCACACATGATCTCCCGTTGTCACGACTGCAGCGCCAGCTCTCAACAGGTCGATCGCGATTTTCGGCGTAATCCCCCTTCCACCAGCACTGTTTTCTCCATTCACTATCGCGAAATCAATTTCGCGCTCTCGTTTCAGATCGGGCAGCCTCGCCATGACGGCTTTGCGGCCACATTGGCCAACGATGTCACCCAGAAATAGAATTCGCAGCATGTAAGCGTAAAGGTAATGTGTTGATAAGCGTGACAATAATTTTTCCAAGCCAATCCCAAATTTCCGGATCAGCAAGAGCAACCTTCAACAAGAAGTGGCCATTTTCGCGTTGCACAACGAGTCTCAGGGTCAGCTGGTTGTCGGTTTTCCTCACGTTTGTTGGGCTGGGGGCGAACCTATTCGCCGATAACGAAAAAAAGATTTCGAAATTAGCGGAATTTCCAGACTGGTCACAACTTGAAGCCTATCAGGAAACCATTTCACGGGAGGACTTTGAGCGCGAACTGCTGACCAATTATTGCGAAAACGAGAAATCAGCCGGGAACTTCATCGAGATTCTGGAAGATCACGCCCGCATCGTGAAAGACTTCAAACGTCCCGACGATGTTTTTGAGCTCCGCTTCGCCGGAGAATCCAAGGAAGTCATTCCCAAATATTGGCGATCTGCAGCGGAATTGCCTCCGATTCGCGATCCCGAAAAACCGCTCGAAGGGATGCGAATCGCGATCGATCCGGGGCATATCGGCGGACTTTGGGCTCAAATGGAGGAACGTTGGTTCAAAATTGCTCCCAAGATTGAGGAAGTTTCTGAAGCGGAAACTGAGTCCGAGCCCGCCGAAGCGGCCCCGGAAACCTCCCCTGAAAATCTGGAAGAAGTCGCAGACGATTCGACCTTTCCGGTAAAAGAAGGAGAGATTGTGATGCGGGTAGGCGAGTTGTTGGAGGAGAATCTCACCCGAATGGGCGCCCGCGTCGCGCTGGTTCGTCGGGAGAACCGCCCGGTCAATGCGAAGCGCCCCGAGGACTACGTCGACTTGGCGCGAGAATGGGGCAACTATCCACCCGACGCCGATCCCGCGACCAACAAATCGCTGCGCAAATACTCGGAAATTCTGTTCTACCGCACCGATGAGATTCGATACCGGGCCGAGCGCATCAACCATCAGTTCAAACCCGATTTGACGCTCTGTCTCCACGTCAATGCGGAAGGCTGGGGCGACCCGAGCGATCCCGATTTTGTCGATAAAAACCATCTTCACATCCTCATCAACGGTTGCTACAGCGCCGGTGAAATCGCCTACGACGACCAACGGTTTGAATTGCTGCGCCGGCTTTTGCAGCGGACGCACCCGGAGGAACTCGCGGTCTCGCAGACCGTCGCCAACGTCATGGCAAACACGACGGAACTTCCTCCATACGTGTATCTGCGGAACAACGCCAAACGGGTCAGCCCGAACCCGTTCGTCTGGTCTCGAAACCTGCTCGCGACTCGTGTTTACGAGAGTCCGATCGTCTTTTTTGAGCCGCACGTCATGAATCACAAGCTCACCTATGACCGGGTTCAAGCAGGCGAGTATGCCGGGACTCGCTGGATTCACGGCAAAGAGCGCATCAATATTTATCAGGAGTATGCCGATGCAGCTTCCGAGGGCGTTGCCGCGTATTATCGCCAGCATCGGAAACGAATCCCCAATGGATGATCCCCTCGAAAAGAATTCCTCAAAAACCGTCCTCATTGCGGGATGCGGGTATGTGGGGCGCGCCTTGGCTCTGCACCTGGTCGAGTCCGGACGAAAGGTGATCGGACTTACGCATTCGCAAACTTCTGCTGAGGAGCTGCGTCGCGAAGTGACGTTCGACGTTCATGCCTGCGACATCAGTTCTCCCGACGAGGTCGCGAAATTCGCTCAAAACCTCCCAATCGATTCTTCTCAACTCCAGATCGTTCATTGCGCCAGCTCCGGTCGCGGAAAACTCGACGCCTACGATAAAGTTTATCACCAAGGATGTCGTAATCTGGCAACCAGCTTCCCCGGAGCCTGCCTGCTTTTCACCTCCAGCACGAGCGTCTATCCGCAAATCGCCGGGGAAGTGGTGACCGAGCTGAGTTCTGCCGAACCCGAGCGCGAAACCGGCAAAATCCTCCGAAAAGCCGAAAACTTCGTCATCTCACAAGGCGGGATTGTGGCTCGTCTCGCCGGTCTCTATGGACCCGGCCGA
>TARA_R110002096_G_scaffold104996_1_pt1 | contig 32733 bp, 26 predicted proteins | sample TARA_R110002096 | Tara Oceans TARA_R110002096 (sample SAMEA4397295) | marine metagenome | biome: Polar Biome; feature: [DCM] deep chlorophyll maximum layer (ENVO:01000326); material: water (ENVO:00002006), including particulate matter (ENVO:01000060) such as... | depth 35 m
TACCGGGAGGAGGGTGACTGACGCGGTACTCCCGACGGACGCGCTATTCCCGACGCGGTCAGAAGCCAGCATGGAATCGCAGGAGCAGACCGTCGAAGTCGGGCAGGCCCTGCGCGTCGCTATGGACCAGATGGATCATCACGCGGGAGTAGCGGGACAGGTGGATGTTGACTCCCACGTCCACGTCGGTCTGCTCGCCGCCCGACAAGGGACCGTCGGTCAGGTCGGTGAACGAAGCACGCGCCACGAGTTCGAGCGCAGGTTCTGTTCCGTCGGGTACGACGTTCGTCCAAGCGCCCCGTCGGTCGGAGTACGAGCGCGTCTCACCCGTCAGGAACCAAGCACCACTGACGACGACTCCGGACAGGCTTGCGCGGGGTCCACCTGCCAGCTCGATCTCGGCGCCCAGCCACTCGGCCTGCAACGTTCGTGGTCCGGTTTGCCAAGCAGCTTCGGCGGCGTAGGTCGTGGCCTCCGCGCCGGGCAGGTCACCGGTGTCGATTCCGTGGGGGAGCAACTTCGAGCCCGGACGCGCGCGGAACCGCAGCGCGCCCGTTCCCGCATCCCGCGAGGATACCGACAGGCCTAGATGGATGCGTTCGCGCAGGCTCGGTTGCCAGGTCGTCCATGCGCGCGCCGCCAGCGAATGGTCCGAGCTGGAAGGGCCGAAGGCCTCGTCCGCACCCTGGAAACCGCCGACCGAGACGTTCAGGTCGCCCATCCAGCGCAGCGCAGCTCCGCGGTTGCGTCCGGGGGAGAACGCGTCCGTCGGCGCGGAGCGTTCCAGGAAGGGGAGCGCGCCGAGTCCGGTGTTCGCTTCGAGCCCGAACGGCTCTCGAAACTGGCCCGCGCGGGCGAACAGGTCCTCGGCGACCTCGCACTCCAGGAGAAACTCGAGGAAGGGCGCGTCGATGTCGGTCAGCTCGAACTGGGTCCGGAATCGCCAGGTCCGGGAGAGGTCCCCGACGATCCGAAGGCGGAGTTGCCGCAGGTCGCCCTCGTTCGGATTCGCGCGCTGGATGTCTGCGAAGACCCGTCCATGGACCGTGATCGCGGATGTGGCTCGCTCGACCCACGCAGGCACGTGCTGGCCCGGATCCCCGGGTTCCTGGGCGCTCAGCGCACCGCTGGTCAGGAGAATCACGAGCAGACTGCGCATGCGACTTCATCCTACCCCGCTCCAGGCGAGTCCAGCGGCGTTCAGGAGTCTTGCAGGACCGAGACTTCGCCAGGGAGGAGGTCGGCCACGAGCCCGCGGATGTCGTTGGCGATCCTGCGGAACAGGGCATCGCCCGGGGACGACGGGCGCCAGACGAGGGCATGCGTACGCTCCATCTGCTCGCCGGCGATCTTGGTCACGCACAGGTCCTGTGGGCGATGGATCTCGGATCGGACGTAGAGGGCCGGCAGGAACGCGATGCCCATTCCCATGACGACCATCTGGCGAAGCGTGTCGAGGCTGGTTCCTTCGTAGTCCCGCAGCACGTGCGCGCCCAACCGTTTGCACAGCTGATCGATCTGGTGATGGAAGTGGTGGGGCTCCTGCAGGGTCAGGACGGCCTCGCCGCGGAGGTCTTCCGGATCCACGCTCTCCGTAGGCGCGAGGTGATGGTCCGCGGGCAGGACCAGTTGCACCGGCTCGCGCATCAACGGGGCGACCCGGAGGTCTCCCGCTCGAACGGGCAGCGGGACCAGGATCAGGTCGTGCTCGCCCGCAGCCAGGTCGTCCTCAAGGTAGCGTGGCGCGTCCTCCCGCACGTAGAACTGGAGCGCTTCGTACTTGCGATGGATCTCCGGCAGGATGTAGGGCAAGAGGTAGGGTCCCAACGTCGGCGTGACCCCCAGGCGGAACGTTCCAGCCGGGCCCCTGGACATGGACTTCGCGCGATCCAGGAAGCCCTGGAACTCCTCGACCACGCGTCGCGCGCTCGGCAGCAGGTCCCGGCCGGCCGGCGTCAGGACGGAGCCCGCGTGCGAGCGCTCCAGGACCTGGATCGACAGGCCCTTCTCCAGGGCCGCCACCTGGTTCGACAGCGTGGGCTGGCTGACCCGGAGCCTCGCCGCGGCGCGCCGGAAGTTGCCGGCCTCGGCAACGGAGATGAAGTACTGGAGTTGGCGAAGCGTGGCGCTGTGATTCATGGACCGTCGGGGAACTCTCGGGTGGGTCGATAGCCATTTTCTATCAAACTAGACCCGAACTGACTATGGAGCTATCGGCACTGCGCCCGGTACAACCGTCGAGGTCGATCCGGCGGACTCGCCTCCGCCCAGGTCCACCCCTTCCCAACTCCGATGAAGATCTTCCAGACCCTCCGCAGCGACCTCCCCGCCAGCATCGTCGTCTTCTTCGTCGCGGTTCCCTTGTGCCTCGGCATCGCCCTCGCCAGCGGCGCGCCCCTGTTCTCCGGCCTCATCGCGGGCATCGTGGGCGGGTTGGTCGTGGGTGCGCTCAGCGGTTCGTCCCTGGGCGTGTCCGGACCCGCGGCCGGTCTGGCGGTGATCGTGCTGCACGCCATCGGCGATCTCGGCTTCGAGGGATTCCTGCTCGCGGTCGTCATCTCGGGCTTGTTCCAGGTCGTGCTGGGTCTGTGTCGCGCTGGTGTGTTGGGCTACTTCTTCCCCACGTCGGTGATCCGCGGGATGCTGGCCGGCATCGGAACGATCATCGTGCTCAAGCAGATTCCGCACGCCTTCGGGTACGACGAGGACCCGGAAGGGGAGATGCAGTTCGCACAGCCCGACGGTGAGACCACCTTCTCAGAGCTCTCCAACATGTTGGGTGCGATCGAGTGGAACGCGGTGATCGTCTCGGTGTCCGCACTGGCCATCCTGATTCTCTGGGAGTCGGTCTTCTCGAAGCGCGGCGGGCTCTTCAAGTTGATTCAGGGCCCCCTGGCGGCGGTGGCGTTCGGCATTGTCTATCAGCTGATCACGACGCGGGTGGCTCCCGGGATGGCACTCCAGTCCGAGCACCTGGTCTCGGTTCCCATCTCCGACGGCCTGTCCGGTTTTCTCGATCTGTTCACGGCTCCGGACTGGTCCCAGATCGGCAACGCGGCGGTCTGGTTGACCGCGGCCACCTTCGCCTTGGTGGGAAGCCTCGAGACCCTGCTCTGCCTCGACGCGACCGACAAACTCGATCCGCGCAAGCGTGTCACGCCCGCCAACCGCGAGCTGCTCGCTCAGGGCGCAGGCAACATGATCTCGGGCGCGATCGGAGGCCTTCCGATCACCCAGGTCATCGTCCGTAGCTCGGCCAACATCCAGTCCGGCGCCCAGTCGAAGATGTCCGCGATCTTGCACGGTCTCTTCTTGCTGATCGGCGTGCTGGTGCTCCCCCAGGTGCTGAATCTGGTCCCGCTGGCAGTGCTGGCCAGCATCCTGTTCGTCGTCGGCTACAAACTCGCGAAGCCGGCGTTGTTCGTGAGCATGTACAAACTGGGCTGGGACCAGTTCCTGCCGTTCCTGGTCACGATCTTGGGCATCGTTTTCACCGACCTGCTGACCGGTATCGGACTGGGCACCGCTTTCGCGATCGCGGTGATCCTGAGGCGGAACTACATGAACTCGCACTTCATGCACATTCAGAAATCCGAACAGGACGACCGGCATATCGTCGTCCTGCGGTTGTCCGAGGAGGTGACGTTCCTGAACAAGGGAGCCATCCTCCGCGAGCTCAGCGAGGTTCCCGAAGGCTCGTTCGTCACCATCGATCTGAGCTCATGCCACTTCGTCGATCGCGACGTGATCGAGATCATCGAGGACTTCGCCTCCAGTGCCGCTGATCGCAACGTGAACCTCCAGGTCGTAGGGGAGCAAGCCGTCGAGTACGGCTTGGCGAGCCCGACTGCTTGACACAAGAAACTCCTACCAGCGAACCCATGAAAGCTCAGAATTCGACGACCCAGGCGTCCATGACGCCGTCCCAAGCCCTGACCCTCTTGCAGGAGGGCAACGCACGATTCCGGAACAAGTCGATGGCGGATCGCGATCTGCTCGAGCAGGTCCAGGACACGCGCGGCGGTCAATGGCCGTTCGCCGCCGTCCTCAGTTGCATCGACTCACGCGTCTCGTCGGAGTTGATCTTCGACCAGGGCATCGGCGACATCTTCAGCGTCCGCATCGCGGGCAACTTCGCGAACGAGGACATCCTCGGCAGCCTCGAATTCAGCTGCAAGGCGGCTGGGGCCAAGCTGATCGTCGTGCTCGGGCACAAGCACTGCGGTGCCGTCAAGGGTGCCTGTGACGGGGTCGAGCTGGGCAACCTCACGCAAATGCTCGCGAAGCTGCAGCCCGCGGTGAATTCGGTCAGCGAGCCGAGCGACGCGAGCCAGCGCAATTCCAAGAACGGTGACTTCGTGCAAGCCGTCGCCGTGAGCAACGTCCGTATGACCATCGCGAAGATCCTCGAAGGCAGCCCGGTTCTGCGCGAGATGCAGGACGCCGGTGAGATTCTGGTCGTCGGCGGGATGTACGACGTCGAGAGCGGCACGGTCGAGTTCCTCCAGGGTTAGACCGGGTCAGGATTCTGACGGGGGCCGGGTTCCTGAATGCAGGAGCCCGGCCCCCGGTGCGTTGTGGCCTCCAAGGGGCTGTCAGGTGGGGTAGCGCAAGGCGATTCACACTCCCTTGATGTCGCGCTCAGAGTTCGTTCACGGAAGGGCCGCACCATCCCTGCTCAACGATCCCAACAACCCCACACGACCACCACGACGTGAACACCACCCTTCTCCTCCCCGCGGCCTTCCTCGCCCTGGCCTCCCTCGCTCCCGCGCAGACGGTCGAGGTCGACAAGAAGCTGCCCAAGTACGTGCCCCAGGCGGGCATCTCCGGGAGCATCGTGAGCATCGGCTCCGACACGATGAACAACATGATGGCGCTCTGGACCGAGGGCTTCCGCAAGCCCTATCCGAGCGTTCAGATCGAGGTGACCGGCAAGGGTTCCTCGACCGCGCCCCCGGCCTTGATCGAGGGCACCAGCACCTTCGGTCCGATGAGCCGTCAGATGAAGGCCAAGGAGATCGACGACTTCAAGAAGAAGTACGGCTACGAGCCCGTCGCGCTCCCGACCAGCATCGACATGCTGGCCGTCTACGTCCACAAGGACAACCCGATCGCCGGCCTGACCCTGCAACAGGTCGACGCCATCTTCTCGAAGACCCGCGCGGGCGGACATGCGTCCGACGTCCAGACCTGGGGCGACCTGGGACTGACCGGTGAGTGGGCCAACAAGCCGATCAGCTTGTACGGTCGCAACTCGGCCTCCGGCACCTACGGCTACTTCAAGAAGAACGCGCTCTTCAAGGGCGACTTCAAGGACTCCGTGAAGGAGCAGCCCGGCAGCGCTTCGGTGGTCCAGGGCATCGGTGCCGACAAGTACGGCATCGGCTACAGCGGTATCGGCTACAAGACCGCCGAGGTGCGCGCGATCCCGTTGGCCGTCAGCGCCGACGACGAGATGATCGCCGCCACCCCCGACAACGCCTACACCGGCGAGTACCCGTTGGCGCGCTTCCTGTACCTGTACGTGAACTACAAGCCGGGCAGCGAGCTGGACCCCCTGCGCCGCGAATTCATCACCTTCGCGTTCAGCCAGGAAGGTCAGAAGGCGGTCGTCGAGGACGGCTACTTCCCGGTGACGGCGAAGATCGCGAGCAAGGCGCTCGAGTCCGTCGGACTGACGCTGCGCACGGTCGTCGAAGCCAGCGCGCCCAAGTGAATCCGCAGCGAAGAGCGTCCTGTTCGGGCGCTCTCCGCGACGGACCTGTGGGTCCATCCGTGGGTGTCGTTCCTTGCATGGAGCGGCACCCTCGACCTGTAGATCACCCGGCTTCGGCCATCCCACCCCGACCCTCCCAACCTGCGCTCCTCCACCCATGGTCGCGACCGAGTCCAGATCCCAGCCGACGCCGGCGACCCCGAAACCTTCCCTGGGCGGGAAGCAGCGGGCTCGTGTCACGCGACCCGGTGTGATCCTGGCCGAACGACTCGCCCGCGCCGCGATCACCTTGGGCGGCGTCGGCACCATCGTCGCGGTCAGCTCGATCTTCCTCTTCCTCCTGTACGTCGTGTTCCCGTTGTTGACGGGTCCGACGCACGAAGGGCAGCGGGTCGTACCGGCCATCCACCAGCCCGGGATCGGTCCCCAGGTTCGGCTCGGCGAAGACCTGCATCAGGCTTGGAGCTGGCTCCAGGACGGTCGAATCCAGGTCATCGAGACGACGCATGGTGAAACGGTGGCCACGCGCACACCGCTTGCGGACGCGCCGTCGACGGTGAGCAGCACCGCATTCAGCCCGCATGGACCGGTTCTGATCGGGTACGAGGACGGCCGCGTCGCGTTGTTGGACGTCGACTTCGCCGAGTCGTTCTGGAGCCCGAAGGACGCACCCGAGGACCTGCCCCGCGACATCGAATCCGAGGCCGTTCCGTTCCGCGACGGCGTCCTCGTGGTCACGGGAGCCGACCAGTATCGGTACACCCGCCTCGAGACCGAGCTGAGCGAAGCGTTGCGCACCGGCAGCGAGTCGCCGGTACGCTTGTGCGATCTGTCGAACGCTCCGGTGGGCCGCGTCCTCGCCACCGTGCACGAGGACGGGGCGATGCGGTTGTTGCACGTGCGCGAGACGCACAACTTGATGACCGACGAGATCGCCCTCAAGGTCAAGCGCTACGACCTGACCGTCGAGCTGTCGCGTCCGATCGACGAGGCCAAGCACGTGCTCGTCTCGGGTCTCGGGCTCGACATCTATCTGGTCTGGGCGGACGGTCACCTGACGCACCTCGACGTGCGGGACCCCAAGGACCCCAAGGTGCTGGGGGAGCTCGACCTGATCGAGGACGGGCAAGGTTCGCTCACCACGATCGGCTTTCTGAACGGCAAGACCACCTTGGTCTACGGCGACGACCGCGGTCGCGTGCGGAGCCTGTTCAACGTCCTCGGCAGTGGTGCGCTCGAGTACGACGCCGACGGGAAGCTCGTGGAACAGGAGGATGCGGCCAGCGCCGTGAAGCGGCTCGTCCTGGCGCAATCGTTCGACGGCCCGACCGAAGCAGCGGTGACCGGTTTCAGTCCCTCGGTTCGATCCCGCTTGCTCGCTGTGGCCTATCAGGACGGCACCGCGGCGCTGTTCCAGTCGACCTCGGGTGAGCGTCTGCTCACGTTCGAGGGCGATCGACCGCTCGCCGCGATCGCGATCGGTCCCAAGGACGACGCGCTGGTGGGGCGCACCGAGGATGCCTTCGCCATCTGGTCGTTCGACCCCGGATTCCCTGAAGCCAGCTTGGCGGGCCTCTTTCGTCCTGTCTGGTACGAAGGCTACGCCAAACCGGAACACGTCTGGCAGTCGACGAGCGCCTCGGACGACTTCGAGCCCAAGCTGGGCATGCTGCCGCTGGTCTTCGGCACGCTGAAGGCGACGCTGTACTCGATGCTCTTCGGTGCACCGCTCGCGATCCTCGCGGCCATCTTCACCAGCGAGTTCCTGGCCGTCCGACTGCGGACCTCGGTGAAGGCGACGGTCGAGTTGATGGCCAGCCTGCCCAGCGTCGTGTTGGGATTCATGGCCGGCCTGGTGATCGCGCCGTTCGTCCAGGACTGGCTCGCGTCGGTGCTCGTCTCGTTGATGACCGTGCCGTTGGCGTTGATCGTCGGCGCGCACCTGTGGCAGTTGCTTCCGGCGCCGCTCGCCGTCAAGTACTCCGGGTGGCAGCGATTCGTTTCGATCGCGCTCTGCATTCCGGTCGGCCTGTTGGGTGCCATGTTGGGCGGCGGACCGATGGAGTCCGTGCTGTTCGCCGGCGACACCGAGGCCTGGCTCGACGGTCAGATCGGCTCCGCCTTCGGGGGTTGGTTCTTCCTCCTGTTGCCGGTGTCGGCGTTGATCTGCGCGATCGCATCGGGCTTGTCCCGCAACTCCTTCCTGGCCAAGCGAGCGACCTCGACCCGCACGGCGATCGCGCGCAGTTGCCTGCTCCGCTTGGTGCTGGGCCTCGTGGCGACCACCGCCATCTCGGCCGTGCTGTCCATCGCGCTGCAAGGTCTTGGGTTCGACCCGCGGGGCACCGTGGTCGACACCTACGTCCAACGCAACGCGATGATCGTGGGCTTCGCGATGGGTTTCGCCATCATTCCCATCATCTATACGCTCGCGGAGGACGCGCTCAGCGAGGTCCCGTCCGCGTTGCGCGAAGGTTCGCTCGGTGCCGGCGCCACCCAATGGCAGACAGCGACGCGCATCGTCATTCCCTTCGCGATGAGCGGCCTGTTCTCGGCACTCATGATCGGCCTGGGGCGCGCCGTCGGCGAGACGATGATCGTGCTGATGGCGGCGGGCAACACCCCGATCATGCGTTGGAACGCCTTCGACGGGTTCCGCACGTTGTCGGCCAACATCGCCGTCGAACTGCCCGAAGCCGTTCGTGGCGACGGCCACTATCGCACGCTCTTCCTGGCGGCCACCGTGTTGTTCGGCATGACCTTCGTCCTGAACACCATCGCCGAGTTGGTGCGCCGACACTTCCGCAAGCGCACCCACGCCCTTTGACGGTTCTCCCGTGAGTCTCTCCCAACAAGAATTGCCCGAGCCGCACCTCTCCGCCCAGCATCGCCGGCGCAGGACAGGCGGCACGTTGGTCGCACAAGGTGAGCCGATGGTCTGGCTGACCGGCGGCTCGTTGGTCCTGGGTCTGGTGATGATCGTCGGCCTGCTCGGCCTGATCTTCTGGCAAGGCGGACGCACGTTCTGGCCCAAGCCGATCACGCAGTTGGAGCTGGCGACCGGGGACACGGTGTTCGGGCAGGTGACCCAGACCGACACCTACCGACCCTCGGACGAAACGATGGCCGCCTGGCCCCAGGACGTCCGTGATCGATTGGCCTCCACGGCCGACGACCGCCCCGTCGAGATCGGACGCCGTTTGCTCCGTACGGGCAACTTCGAGGAGTCCGGCACCAACTTCGATTGGGTCGACACGACCCTGGTCACGAACGAGTCCCAGCCCGCATGGGCGGTCGTCGTCGAGCGTCAGTCCACCGGACGGCTCTATGGAGTTCCGGTCCACTACACCGTCGACGGCGTCGTCCTGGAGTCCGAGCCCGCGCGGATCTGGGAGCGGTTCAGCAAGGTCCACGCGGACGTGCGGGCTCGATTCCACACGGCACGCAGCATCGAGAAGGAGGACCTGGGGCGCATCAATCGCATGCAGGAGTCCGCTCGACTCGACCTGCGCTGGATCGAGGGCCGAGAATCCGCGGACCCTGCAGCGGTGGCCAAGGCACGCGAGGACTACGCGCGCGTCGTGGCCGAAGCCAAAGCGGAGTACGACCCGCTCGCCGCGCGGATCGACGAGTTGCGCCGCGTGAACTCGCGCTACACGATGGGTTTTCGCCTGTCCGACGGATCCGTCGTCGACCTTCCGATCGACGACATCGTGCGCGCCGTCCAGCCCAACCAGCTGTCCTTCGGTGAGAAGCTGGGCGTCTACGCGAGCCGTTGGAGCGAGTTCCTGTTCGACGAGCCGCGCAAGGCGAACAGCCAGGGCGGCGTCTGGCCGGCCCTGTTCGGAACCGTGGTCATGACGCTGATCATGACCTTGCTGGTCGTACCGTTCGGCGTCCTGGCGGCTCTGTACCTGCACGAATACGCGAAACAAGGACCTTTGACGAGCCTGGTTCGCATCGCGGTGAACAACCTGGCGGGCGTTCCCTCCATCGTGTTCGGTGTCTTCGGCCTCGGCTTCTTCTGCTACATCGTCGGCGCCGGCGTGGACGATTTGCTGTTCTCGAAGAGCTTGCCGCAACCGACCTATGGCAAGGGCGGCATCCTTTGGGCGTCGTTGACGTTGGCGCTGTTGACCTTGCCGGTCGTGATCGTCGCGACCGAGGAAGCGCTGTCCGCGGTGCCCAACTCGATGCGCGAAGGGTCCTACGCTTGCGGCGCGACCAAGTGGCAGACGATCTGGCGCATCGTCCTGCCGCGCGCACAACCCGGCATCATGACGGGCACGATCCTCGCGATCGCGCGCGGCGCTGGCGAGGTCGCACCCCTGATGCTGGTCGGCGCGGTGAAGGTCGCACCCGATCTGCCAGTCGACCTGGGGACGTTCCCCTACGTCTTCCCCGACCGCTCGTTCATGCACCTCGGCTTCCACATCTACGATGTCGGGTTCCAGAGCCAGGACAGCGAAGCCGCCAAACCGATGGTCTACACCACAACGCTCCTGCTGATCGGCATCGTCGTCTCCTTGAACCTGATGGCCATCTGGATCCGTGCTCGTTTGCGACGCCGGTTCCGCGCAGCCCACTAGAGCACCGACTCATGAATCTCCAAGACACGCAAGAACCCACACCGCCCTTCAGCGCCGCCGATTCGCAAGAACCGGGCGCCAGCCCGAGCCGTGGTGTGACCGGCGACGACAGGTACTCGGCCCCCAAGATCGGCGGACTCTTCGAGTCGATCTCGCGCGGTGAGCCCTTCCCAACCGTCACGCACAGCGAGGTCGAGCGCGATCTGAGCGTCCTCGACGTCAAGAAGTTCAACCTCTGGTACGGCGACTCCCAAGCGCTCCACGACGTCAGCCTGACCGTTCCGCGCGGCAAGGTCACGGCCTTGATCGGCCCCTCGGGTTGTGGCAAGTCAACGTTGCTGCGCTCGGTCAACCGTATGAACGACCTGATCGATTCGGTGCGGATCCAGGGCGAGATGCAGCTGAACGGCGATCCGATCTACGGCCCGACCGTCGACGTCATCGAGTTGCGCAAGCGCATCGGCATGGTGTTCCAGAAGCCGAACCCGTTCCCGATGAGCATCTTCGAGAACGTCATCTATTCCCTGCGCATCGATGGTGTGCGGGACAAGCGCGAACTCGCCGCCGTGTGCGAGAAGAGCCTGCGCGGTGCCGGGCTGTGGGACGAGGTCAAGGACCGGCTCAAGGACAGCGCGCTGCGCTTGTCCGGTGGTCAGCAACAACGACTGTGCATCGCGCGCGCCATCGCCGCCGAGCCCGAAGTCCTGTTGCTGGACGAGCCGTGTTCCGCCCTGGACCCGATCGCGACCGGCAAGATCGAGGACCTGATCGATGAACTCAGGGGTCACTACTCGATCCTGATCGTCACGCACAACATGCAGCAGGCGTCGCGCGTGAGCGACAACACCGCCCTCATGTACCTCGGCCGACTCGTCGAGTACGGCACCACCCAGAAGATCTTCATGGCCCCGCGCCTGAAGGAGACCGAGGACTACGTCACCGGACGTTTCGGTTGATCCCATGAGCCAACATCTACGACACGATCTCGAGGACCTCGAGAAAGCCCTGCTCGCCGTCGGCGCCCAAGTCGAACACGCTGTTCGCCGCGCCTTCACGGCCCTTCAAACACGAAAGTCCGACATCGCTCACGAAGTGATGGCGGGCGACGAAGCAATCGACCGCGCCGAGGTGAAGCTCGAGGTCGATTGCCTCAAGGTCCTCGCGCTGCACCACCCCGTCGCCGGCGACCTGCGCTTCGTCGCAGCGTGCTTGAAGATCAACAACGATCTCGAGCGCATCGGCGATCTAGCGGTGAACGTCGCCAAGCGGGCCGCGTCCTTGAACGACCAGGGACGTGCGCCGCTGCCGCCGGACCTCGAGGACATGACGGACACCGTCGCCAAGATGGTGCGTCAAAGCCTGGACGCGTTCGTGAAGGCCGACGCGGGCTTGGCGCGCGAGGTCATGCTGACGGACGATCGGGTCGACAATCTGAACCGCGAGGTCATCGACTCGACCGCAAAGCGGATGGCCAAGGACCTCGCCTATGTCGAGGACGGTCTGTTGTTCATCTCGGCGACCAAGAACCTGGAGCGCATCGCCGACCACGCGACGAACATCGCCGAGGACGTCGTCTACATGGTCGAGGGGTATATCATCCGTCACCAGGCCACGCCCACCCCCTGATCCGTGGCTGGCATTTCGCTTGCAAGGCGAATGTTTCGAACGATTTTCAAGAGGGGCTAAGTCATTGAGAGCCTTGGGTTTGCGTTCATGTGACCGTTTTGGATGATTTTAGGGCTAGGCAGGTGGGGCAGGCCGGACGAGACTGGCCTCTCTCGCACCCCAAACCCTCTGACCCCAACGTTCCCATGATGAATCGTTACCTCACCCTCGCCGCAGGCACCCTGATGCTCGGCGCCACTGCTCTGGCCACTTTCGGCGACTCGGACCCCACCATCACCGACATCGTCGCGGCGAGCGGAGGCGAGTTCGACAACAACTACGGCGACTTCGACATCCTGCTCAACGCGGTCCTTACGGCCGATCTGCAGGGTGTTCTGGCCGACCCGGACGCGGAGTTGACCGTTTTTGCGCCCACGGACCGTGCCTTCGTCGCCCTGGCCCGTGACCTGGGCTACACGGGCTTCGACGAAGAAGGGTCCTGGAACTTCCTCGTCGGTGCCCTGACCACCCTCGGCGGTGGTGACCCCATCCCGGTTCTGACGGACGTACTCACCTACCACGTGCTCCCCAAAAAGGTCGGCCTCTTCCCCTTCCTCCTGGCCACCTTCACAGGTGAGGAGTTCACGACGGTCCAAGGCGCCACGATCGATCCCTTCCTCTTCTGGCTCGAGGACCAGGAGCCGGACCTTCGAGATCCCCGCGTCACCTTCCCGCTGAACATCCAGGTCGCCAACGGCGTGATCCACTCGATCAACCGCGTGCTGATCCCGATCGATCTCCCCTGAGAGGTCCGACCGATGGTTGGACGGCCGACTCGACGCGCAGACGTCGGGTCGGCCGTCGTCGTTTCGAGAGTTGATGCCGCCAGCGCTTCCGCTGCGGATGCCGATCGGGCACCCTTGGCTGGCTCTCCAAGGACCCTTATCTTGAACGTCGACTTTCGTAGCCAGGCATCCGAAGCCGCAACCCACTTCGCGATCGATGGCGACCTGGTGGGTATCGAGCCCTTGCGCGTGGGACACATCCACCACACGTTCGTCTCGACCTGGCAGCAGGCGGGCGGCGTGCGTCGCTACCTGCATCAGCGCATCAACGACACGGTCTTCGAGGATGTGCGCGGCCTGATGCACAACATCGAGAAGGTCACCGCGGTTCTGGCCGAGACGCAGCACAAGGGCGACCTCGAGGTGTTGAGCCTGGTCCTGACGCGTTCCGGTCGCCCGTACCTGAATCACGAGGGTGGACTGTGGCGGACCTTCGACTACGTCGAGAACACGGACACGTTCAACCTGTGTCGCGATCCGAAGCAGGCGTACCAAGCGGCCTATGCCTTCGGGTCCTTCCAGGTCAGTCTGATCGACCTGAATCCGGACGACCTGGTCGAGATCATTCCCGGCTTCTTCAGCCCCTCGGCGCGGTTGTGGCAACTCGAAGGCGCGTTCCGCAGGAACGTGGCCAAGCGTGCCGATTCGGTGCGCAAGGACTTCGAGTTCATCCAGGATCGCCGTCACGAGGTCGCGTCCTTCGACGACGCACAACGCGGCGGCGCCTTGCCGAATCGCGTCGTGCATGGTGACACGAAGCTCAACAACATCCTCTTCGACAAGGCCAGCGGACTGCCACGCTGCGTCGTCGATCTGGACACGTGCATGTCGGGTTGGTCGCTCTACGACTTCGGCGATCTCGTGCGGTTCACCGCAGCCAAGTCGCGCGAGGACGCACCGGATCCGGACCTGGCGGGCATCGATCTGCAGGTCTACACCGGCCTCTACAACGGCTGGATCGACTCGTTGGGCTCGCACATGCAGCATGCGGAGCGTGCCTTGATGCCGTTCGCGGCGCGCATGGTCACCATGATCATCGGCATGCGGTTCCTGGCGGATCACCTGAACGGCGACGTGTACTTCCACGTGCAGCACGAGGGCCAGAACCTGCACCGTGCGCGCAACCAGTTCGCGATGCTGCGCGACATGGAGGAGCACGCGGACCGCATGGCCCCTCCGACGACCGGCGTTTGATTGCCACGTGAATCGGGAGTACCGGGAGTACCGTGTCAGTCACCTTCCTCCCGGTTCACGTGGCAATCAGTCCAAATGGGCGCGGTCCGAGTCGCCCATCTCGACGCCGCCATCCGGGAAGTACTCGTTCCAGCGTCGGTCCACGGTGCGTGCCGTGTCGTCGTCGCAGAAGAGCTCCTCGGGGTAACCCGGTTTCATGCGGGCGTCGATCACCAGCGGCAGCGCGTGACTCACGTGGTTGTGCACGATCCGCGCATCCTTCGACGTGAGGTCGGACGCCGGGTCGAAGCGCGTGAACGTCGTCCACAGGAAGTTCTGCGCGCTCTTGGCGGCGCGTTCGGCCTCGTCGCTGATGACGACCAAGGGCCAGTCCGCGAACGCCGGATCCGCGGCGATACGAGCGGGCGCATCCGGGTCGGTCGCCGCGGAATCGGCTTGCACGACCAACGCGCCGTCCGTGAAGACGCGCACGTCGGTGACACCGCACTTCGGTTCGCCCTGGAACTCGGTCGGCAGGTCGCGGATGGGGTCGCCGATGCCCAACAGCACGCCCTTGGAGCCTTCGTCGATCTTGGGCCCGGCGTAGTCCAGCGAGTCCATCGACAGGTTGGCCAGGACGTAGAGGTCCCGCGTCAGGTCCGTTCGCGCGAGCACGTGTCGCAACGTCGCCTTGAAGTCGCGCAGGTCGACCGGCCGGTCCGTGATCAACAGGAACTTGGTCAGCGAAAGCTGACCCTCGCCGAGGATGCGGAAGGCGGAGGCCATGGCCTCGCGGCGGTAGCGTTCGTGAACGACCGCGGCCGACAACGAGTGATACCCGGTCTCGCCGTAGCTCCACAGGTCGCGCACGCTCGGCATCGCCAGCGGGAACAGCGGCGAGAGCAGGTCCTGCAGGTAGTCGCCCAGGAAGAAGTCCTCCTGGCGGGGCTTGCCGACGACGGTGGCGGGCCAGATCGCATCCTTGCGGCGTGCGACGGACTCGACGCGCATCCAGGGATAGTCGTGGACCTCGGAGTAGTAGCCGTAATGGTCGCCGAACGGTCCCTCGGGCCTGCGGTCGCCGGGCTGGATCGAGCCGGACAACACGAACTCGGCCTGCGCCATCAACTCGCGGCCGTTCGTCGGGTGCATCGTCGTCTCGAGCTTCGTGCCCAGCGCCAGGCTGGTCAGCAGCAGCTCCGGGACGTTCTCGGGCAAGGGCGCGATCGCGCCGAGCATCAACGCCGGCGGCCCCCCGACGTGAACGTCGACGGGCAGCGCGATGTTGCGTTCCTCGGCCGCGGCCAGGTGGAACCCGCCGCCCTTGCCGATCTGCATGTGCACCCCGACCTTCGATTCGTCGTACAGCTGCACGCGGTACATGCCGAGGTTCGGTCCACCCGTTTCGGGATGACGTGTGAGCACCAGCGGCAAGGTGACGAAGCGACCGCCATCGCGCTCCCACGTCTTCAGCGCGGGCAGGCGACCGAGCTCGGGCGAGCCCTCGACGACCTCGGTCACCGGCCCGTGGCTGCGACGCTTCATCCCGACCTTGGCCAGGGACCCGAACAGCTTGCGCTCACCCCACAGCTTGCCGAGCGACGGCGGCATCAACCGTTCGGGCAGACCCGCGACCCCGGCGATGATCTCGCGCGGCCTGGAACCGAACGCCAGATCGACGCGGCGCTGCGTGCCGAACAGGTTCGTCACCAGCGGAAACGCGCAGCCCTCGACGTTGCGGAACAGGAGCGCAGGTCCCCCGGCGGCGATGACCCGCCGATGGATCTCGGCGACCTCGAGGTCGGCGCTCACGGGGGCATCGATCTGGGCGAGATCCCCGTCCTGACTCAATCGTTGCAGGAACTGACGTAGGTCGCTGGGAGCGGCGGACAAGGCGAGGCGTGGCTTGAAATGAGGTCGAGGAGGACTTTCCGGCGAGGTCCGGAGGGAACGGCGTCTCTGGAGTGGGGAACGGGCCGAACCCCATGTGGCGATCTCGCGTTCGACGCGCATCATAGAACTGGCGTCATGCCTCGAGCACGTCCCGGCCCGAACGATGACGCCCCAACCCAAGAACCGCATGCGACCGATTCACCTGCTCCCCCTCCTCCCGCTGCTTCTCGCCCCCCAGGCCGGCGCCCATTCGGTGTCGCTGGGCCTCCAGGAACCGGTGGTCCCGGAGATGGAGTGGGGCGAGCGAGAGGTCGAGCACCTCCTGAACCGCGCCGGTTTCGGAGCCGGTACGGAGCAGGTGCAGCGCTGGGCCGCCCGTCCGCAGGCCGAGCTGATCGACCATCTGATGGAGCCGCGCGTCGTCGCCGATCCCTTTCCCTACGAGATCGTCACCAGGCAACGGGGTGCGCTGAACGACCTGAGCGAGGACGAACGGCGCGCGGAACAGCAACGCATTCGCAGGGAGAGTCGCCGACAAGCCGGCGACTTCGTCATGTGGTGGGTCGACCGCATGATCACCGACGTGGATCCGTTGGGGGAACGCATGACCCTGTTCTGGCACGGCCACTTCACCAGCTCGCTCCAAACCGTCAAGCAGGGACACTTGATGATCCAGCAGAACGAACTGCTGCGGGAACACGCGCTGGGCAACTACGGGACCCTGTTGCGCGAAGTCCTGAAGGATCCGGCGATGATCCGCTATCTCGACAACAACTCGAACCGCAAGGGACGGCCGAACGAGAACCTGGCGCGCGAGGTGATGGAGCTGTTCAGCCTGGGCGAGGGCAACTACACCGAGGACGACATCAAGGAGGCGGCGCGCGCGCTGTCCGGACACACCGCGGGCCAGGACGGCAAGCATCGCTTCGTTCCGCGCCAGCACGACTTCGGCGAGAAGACGATCCTGGGCGTGACCGGCAAGCACGACCTGGACGACCTGGTGAACATCCTGTTGGAACAGGACGCCTGTCCGCGCTGGATCGTCCAACGCCTCTTGACGTACTTCGAAGGGGCGACTCCCACGCTCGACCGCGTCGAGACCTACGCGCGCATCTTCGAGGAGAACGGGATGGAGCTGCGCCCGACGCTGCGGGCCCTGTTCGAGGATCCGGCCTTCTATCGCCCCGCGATCGTGGGGGCCAAAGTGCTGTCGCCGATCGACTACCTGGTCGGCCTCAACCGCCGACTCGAGAGCACCGCGGCGCCGTTGGTCGTCAGTCAGGGCGCGGCGACCCTCGGACAGAAGTTGTTCGATCCGCCCAACGTGAAGGGGTGGGAAGGGGGCTTCGCCTGGATCAGCACCTCGACCCTGATGCAGCGCGGCAACCTGGCCGGAATGATGCTCGGCGTCATCGACATGTCCGACCTGCGCAGCGACGAGGAACTGGACGAGATGATGGAGTCGATGGACGAAGCGTCCATGGATGACGAGATGCAGATGGACGATGCCGCGACGCCACCGCAGCGGGCGCGCAACGAGATGGCGGTCATCGCGCGTGCGATGTCGAGGTTCGAGTACCGACCGCGCCTAAACCTGCGCGCGCGCCTGACCCAGGCCGACGCGGATACGGATGCGAAGGTCGTCGACCTGATGTTGCACGAGTTGCTCGCCATCGAGGTCCCGGCCGAATCGGCCGGCCCCCTGGTCACCTGGTTCCAAGCGGAACGCGAGGCCATGGAGATTCCCGAGAAGGCCGTGTTGCGCGGGCGCCGACGTGGCGTCGAAGACCTGCTGCGGCGCCTCGCCCACAAGATCCTCTCCCTCCCCGAAGCCCAACTGGGTTGAGTGCCATGAATCCCATCCAACGCCGCCAATTCCTGACCACCGGTGCCGCGCTCTTCGGGGCCGCTCTGGCTCCCACCTCGATCGTGTTCGGCGCGCGCGCGTCCCGTGGCGTGGATCCGACCTTGGTCGTGATCCAGCTCTCGGGTGGCAACGACGGGCTCTCGACCGTCGTGCCCTACGCCGACCGCGTCTACAAGAAGGCGCGCCGCCAGACGCGGATCGCCGAGGACGACGTCCTGAAGATCGACGAGCGCTTGGGCCTGCACCCCAGTCTTCAGCGCCTCCACAACCTGCACGCATCGGGCAAGTTGGCGATCGTCGAAGGCGTGGGCTACCCCGACGGGATCCGGTCGCACTTCAAGTCGCTCGAGGTCTGGCACACGGCCCGAGTGCGTGGTCGTGTCACGGGGCCGGGTTGGTTGGGGCGCCTGGCCGAGGGCGGCCTGAAGGTCGAATCCCCCGACCCCGAGCTCGTCGTCCACCTGGGCCAGAGCGCGCCCTATTCGGTGCATTCGAGCGAACATCCGGCCGTTGCGCTCGCCTCCCCGACTTCCTACCGCTGGTTCGGGGACACGCCCGGGGTCGAGATCGTCTGCGAGCATCAACCGACCGCGGAACCGAATCCTGCGACGTCCGGACGGGACGACGCGCTCGCCAAGATGCGAGGCGTCATGCACGACGCGCAGGCATCGTCCCTGGAGATCCGCGCCGCGGCCGCGAGGTACAAGCCCAAGGCCGAATACCCGCGGACCCCGTTCGGCGCTCAGCTCCAGGACGTCGCCTCGTTGATCCACGGCGACCTGGGAACGCGCGTGATCTCGACGTCCTTGGGCGGTTTCGACACGCACTCGAACCAGAAGGGCCGACACGACAACCTGATGGGCACGCTCGATCCAGCGCTCGGCGCGTTCCTGCAGGACCTGAACGGAACACCCGAGGGGCGCAGCGCGATCGTCGTCGTCTTCAGCGAGTTCGGTCGACGCGTCCAGGAGAACGGTTCCCGAGGCACCGATCACGGCATGGCCGGACCGATGTTCGTGCTGGGGCACCAGGTGAAGGGCGGTCTGTACGGCAAGGCGCCGTCCATGACCGAACTCGACAACGGGGATCTGAAGTTCACCACCGACTTCCGCAGCGTCTACGCGACGGTGTTGGACGAGGGCCTGGGGGTGGACGCGAAGGCCGTCTTGGGCGAGCGCTACGCGAGCCTGGGTTTCCTGGGCGCCTGATCGGACGTCACGCCGCGCGCAGCATCGTGTGCAGGCGCATGATCGCGTTCCTGTCGAACTCGAGTCCCAGACTCGGGTACGCCTCCGGGAACGAGGCCCAGCGATGGGCGGCCCAGTGCTCCTCGAGCACGCGCGGGTCCGGTTCGCCGACGCAGGGGTAGCCGAAGCACCATTCGAAGACGTCCTCGTCGCCGACGGTCCAGCGTGCGGGCGCGCCGAGGTCCAGCGGTGTGGCCTGGGGCGGCAGTCCCGTGTCCTCGAACACGCGCCGCTGCACGGCGGCCTCGATCTTGTCGCCGAACCCCAGTGCCCCCTGGACCGGGCCCCAGAGGGCATCGAAGCCTTGAGCCGGCTTCAGCAGCAGGTAATCCGGTTCCGCAGCGTCGTGGCGGTAGAGGAAGACTTTGATGCGGTGCAGGAGTTCGCTCATGGCGTGAAGGGGGACAGCCGGAGGGAGGGTCCCATCCGAACCCCTCCATTCGTATCGTACCGATCGCGGTGCGTGCGCTCACGCTTTCGACCGACGCCTCGATATGGATCACCCCACCCTCGATTCCACCCTGCAGCGGCTGCATGCGCGCATCGATTGGGAGAAGCGCGGACGTCATGACATGCGGGTCGACGTCGCTCCGGCGCGCGATCTCTTGCAAAGACTCGGGTCTCCGCACCGCGCCTGGCGTGCGATTCACGTCGCGGGGACCAAGGGCAAGGGCTCGGTGGCTGCTGGCATCGCGGCCGGGCTCGAGGCCTCCGGACTGCGCACCGGGCTCTACACGTCGCCGCACGTCGAACGGATTCACGAACGCGTGCGCATGAGCTTTGCGCCGATCGAGGACGCGCCCCTGGCCAGCGCGTTGACGCGCACCCTGGACGTGCGCGAGCAAGCGGAGGTCGAAGGCACGCCCGCGGGCGGCGCGAGCTGGTTCGACCTGGTGACGTGCGCCGCGTTCCTCGCCTTCGCCGAAGCGAACGTCGACGTGGCCGTCGTGGAGGTCGGCCTCGGGGGACGCCTCGATTCGACGAATGCACTGATTCCGGAACTGTGCGTGATCACCAACATCGACCTCGAACACACCGACGTGTTGGGTTCGACGCGAGCCGCGATCGCGGGCGAGAAGGCGGGCATTCTGAAGGCCGGCGTGGATCTCGTGCACGGGGTCACGGCGGTCGCGGGCGACGATCCTCGCAAGGCCGTCGAGGCTCGAGCCGCAGAGTTGGGCATCCAGGTCCTGCACGTTCCCATGAACGGGACGATGCACCAGGACAACGCGCGTCTGGCCCGGGCGTGCTTGGACCGACTGGGAGCTCTGGGTTGGACCGGCTCGAGCGGTCGGCCCATCACCTCGAACGCGTTGACGGACGAGGTCCTGGCCGCCCACCGCCTACCGGGTCGAGCGGAGTTCCGCAGCCTCGCGGGCGTGCCGGTGGTGCTGGACGGCGCCCACGTCCCCAGCAGCCTGGCGCGCCTCATGTTGGAGCTTCGCGGGCGGGCAACCCTGCCTGGGACCCCCCAGGTGGTGCTCGCCGTGGCCCGGGACAAGGACGCCTCAGGCCTGCTCAAGGCCATGGGAACGGCGGTCGATAGGGTTTTCTGTACGTCCCTGGACAGCGGAATCCACCTCGGAGCCGACCGGCTCACCGACCTCGCACGCGAGGCCCGGTACGACGGGGTGGAGGAGGCCGACCCGGTGCGTGCCGTGGTTCGGGCCTGTGACCGAGCGGCGGCCAGGGGTGGTTGGGTCCTCGTGACGGGCTCTCTCTACCTGGTCGGTGCCGTTCGAGCAGCTCTCGACCCGCCGCAACCAAGCTCATGCTGACTCTCACCTCCGACGTTCTCCTCACCGATGCCTTCCTGATCAAGGGCAACGTCGAGAACAAGTACACGCGCCTGTCGAAGTTGTTGGACGAGCACGGCAGGAAGTTCCTGCGCGTGCGCGACGTCACGCTGATCGACCTGAACTCCAAGGAGCGGATCCAGACACCGCTCCTGCACGTCAATCTGGACCAGGTCCTGATCGCGCACGAGTTCCTGGACGAAGCGGGGGATCACCCACGCGCCGAACTGGCGCGTGAGCAGTGCGACGACCTTCAACGGGTGCGCGTGTTCTACACGGGCAACCTGAACGTCGAGGTCGCGGGCGAGGTGCGCCCGTCCGCGTACGAGAGCACCGACGAGGCGACGCGACGCTTCTTCGTGATGCGGGATCCCAAGCTGCGTGGCTTCAAGCACGCCGAGGATCAGGACCTGAAGGGTCTGCTGCACCTGCCCTACCTGATCCTGAACAAGGACCGGTTGGCGTACGTGTACGACTTCAACTAGGAGCCTGTCCGAGAGTGCCGATTCCGTCACTCTCCTCCCGCCAACGCACGACTCGGACTCCGCAGATTCGCTGCCGAGTCCGAGTCTTGCGTTGGTGAGAGGAAGGTGACGGACGCGACACTCCCGGGCGCCTGACTAGAACAGCGGTCCGTCCGGCTCGATCGGGTCGTTGTTCACGACCTCGGGATTCATCTCGTCGAGCATCTCGACGTAACTCGCATAGCGTGACGACGCCAAACGCCCGTCGTCCACCGCGTCCCACACCGCGCATTCCGGTTCGTGGTCGTGCGTGCAGTTGGGGAACCGGCAGTCGTTCGCGAACGCCTCGAAGTCGGGGAACAGGTCCCGCAGCTCGGCCGCGTTGACGTCGTACAGTCGGAACACGCGAATGCCGGGCGTGTCGATCGCCCAGCCGCCCACGTCCAGATGGTGCAGTTGGCTGTACGACGTGGTGTGACGCCCGGCTTTCCAGTACTTGCTGACCTTGCCCTCACGGATGTTCAGTCCGGGCTGGATGCGGTTGAGCAGCGTCGACTTGCCGGCACCGGACGCGCCATAGAACACGGACACGCGATCCTTCATCCGCGCGCTCAACTCCTGGACGCCGCGACCGTCCAGGGCGCAGGAGCGGATGACGTCGACGCCGGACGCGACGTAGGTGTCCTCGATCGCGTCGAGTTCGTCCGGGTCCACCAGGTCGATCTTGTTCAGCACGAGGATCGCCGGGATCTCGTGCCACACGCAGGCGGCCATGATGCGGTCGGTGCGGTTCGACGAGAAGCCAGGCTTCGACAGCGAGCCGATGACGAACAGCTGATCGACGTTGGCGACCAGGACCTGCTCGCGCGGGTCGTGAGCGGAGGCGACGCGACCCAGGTAGTTGCGCCGCTCGAGCACGGATTCGACGCCGACCGGGTCCCCGTCGGTCGAGACCTTCACCAGGTCGCCCACGGCGATGGGGTTCTTGCGACCGGCGAGGTCCTCGAACAACGAGCCACGGGGCGAGGCGTGGAACACCTCACCCTCGACCTCGACGTGGACCACCTTGGCGTCCACTCGAACCACTCGACCTGTACGGAGCTCGCTCATAGGACGCGCTCCCCGTGGGATGCGCGCGTAGGATGTTAGGGCATCGCCTCCACGAGGGAGCGCGCCGTATCCCGCTTCCCGACGAACTCCATGCCGCTCGACCCCGAGATCATCCGCTCCAAGCAGAACCCCGCGCTGAAACGGGTCGGGGCGATCCTGGCCGGCAAGGAGGTCGGCACCCTGGTGCTCGAGGGCGACCGCTTGATCGACGACGCCATGAGCGCCGGCCATGCGGTCGAGCTGATCCTGGTCGCCGCCGACCGGGCGGAGCGCGCCGAAGGGTTGGGGCAGTCCGCGGCCCAGGTGCGCCTGGTCGAGCCCGGGCTGCTCGAGCGCCTGACCTCGCTGACGACGTCGCCCGGGATCGTCGCGGTGACCTCGGTGCCGGCGTCCGCAGGTCCCGCACAGCTCGAGACGACCGGGAAGAACCTCGTGCTCGTCGTCGCCGGAGTCTCGGATCCTGGCAACCTCGGTGCCCTCGCGCGCGCCGCGGAGGCCGCGGGTGCCAGCGCGATCCTGTGCGTCGAAGGCGGCACGAGCCCGTGGAATCCGAAAGCCATGCGCGGCTCGATGGGCAGTCTGCTGCGCTTGCCCATCGCGTTCGGTTTGAACGCGAACGACCTGGCTGCAGCCCTGACGGCCAAGGGCTGGAGGTCGGTGACCGCCGCGACCCGCGGTGGAGCCTCGCACACGTCGTTCGATTGGTCGGGCGACGTCGCGTTGTGGGTGACGGGCGAAACCGCCGAACCGCCCAGCGTGTGCGCCGACTTCGAACCGGTCACGATTCCGATGGCCGGCGGTGTCGAGTCCCTGAACGTCACGGTCGCCGCCGCGCTGTTGCTCTTCGCCACAGGGCGCAACGCATGAACCTGTTCGGTGAGGACGCGCTGGTGGCGGGCGAGGACCCGCTGGCTCCGCCGCCCGACGGCGCGCCGCTCGCCGATCGACTGCGTCCGCGCACGCTCGAGGACTACGTCGGACAACGACATCTTCTGGGCGACGGCAAGCTGCTGCGCGGCATCCTGGACGACGGTCTGGGCCAGAGCCTGATCCTCTGGGGCCCCCCAGGCGTCGGCAAGACGACCCTGGCGCGGCTGATCGCTGCGCGCGGAGACCTGGTGTTCGTGCCCTTCAGCGCCGTCCTTTCGGGGATCAAGGAGGTGCGCGGGGTCATGGCCGAGGCCCGTCAGCGCATCGAGCGCGGGGGTCGGCGCACCCTGTTGTTCGTGGATGAGATCCACCGTTTCAACAAGGCGCAACAGGACGCGTTCCTGCCGCACGTGGAGCGTGGTGACATCCTGCTGATCGGTGCGACGACCGAGAACCCGTCGTTCGAGATCAACGGCGCGCTCTTGTCGCGTTGTCGCGCCGTGCTGCTCGAGCCCCTGACGCCGGACGACATCGTGCGCGTGCTGCGTCGCGCGATCGATGCGGAAGCCGGGTTGAACGGATCGGTCGAGGCCGACGACGACCTGTTGTTGCGCATCGCGCACGCGACCGACGGCGACGCGCGCCGCGCCTTGACCGTGCTGGAGACCGCGTCGACGCTGGCCGGGCCTTCGGGCACGTTGGACGGCGATCAACTCGAGGAAGCGCTGCAGCGCAAGTTGGTCCTGTACGACAAGTCGGGCGAGCAGCACTACAACCTGGCGTCGGCGTTGCAGAAGTCGATTCGCAACAGCGACGAGAACGCGGCGCTGTACTGGGTGACGCGCATGATGGAGGCCGGCGAGGACGGCATGTACATCGCGCGCCGACTCGTGCGCATCGCCAGCGAGGACGTCGGATTGGCCGACCCGTTCGCGCTGCGCATCGCGCTCGATTCGTCGGAGGCCTTCCGGCAGTTGGGCTATCCCGAGGGCAAGCTCGCGCTCGTGCAAGCCGCCGTCTACCTGGCGCGCACCAAGAAGAGCAACGCACTGGAGACCGGACTCGCAGCGGCCCAACAGGACGTCCAGAACACCGCGGCCGAACCCGTGCCCAAACACCTGCGCAACGCGACGACGGCCCTGATGCGCGAGGCGGGTTACGGCGAGGGCTATCGCTACGCGCACGACGATCCGGCAGCGCGCGACGAGATGACCTGCCTGCCTGAATCGCTGCGTGGTCGGCGTTACCTCGAACCGCCCTCCTGAATCCACCCGAAATCGGGCGGGAATCCTGGGTTTCGACGGCGTTCCTGACGCACCCCAGGCGGAATCCGGCGAATAGGGCCGAAATCCGGGCGTTTCTGCTTGTTTGCTCTCTGGCGCGCACCTAAAACGGCGCCGTTCGGCCAGATATCAACCGATACGGACGGTTTCCGGCACTTTTCGAACATCCGTGACGCACTTCTCCGAGGCCGTCGTGACGCGCAAGCGCCCGGCGGTCTCGGGGTCTATTCGGAGGCCGGAGCGAGGTCGTGTTCACCCTCGGGCGAGCTGTCCACCGCATCCACTTCGGAAGCTCGACCGCTGCCCTGCGCGAAGGGTTCTCGACGGAACGTGGGGCTGATTCTTCGGGGTCCCGTCTTCTTCTGGGCAACCCGACGTCGTCCTCCGGTCGCCCGGATCGCCCTTCCGTTACGATGGTGACGTCGACCCGGGCTCCAGCTTCCGCCTCCCTCCATCCGATTTCGGGAAGGGGTCCTCACGTCACATCTCCCGTGACGTAGGTCACCCAGCTCTCGTCCTTGCATGTCTCAGAATCAGCCTCCCCAACCTCCCGCTGCGTGGCGCATGTGGGTCGTGCGCGCATCGTTTCTTGGAACGATCGTGGTGTCCTGGTGGCTCAGCCACGCATCCTCCGACTCCCCGGAACCCGCCTCGATGGAGGGCCTGGCCTTCGAGGAAGTAGCCCACGAGATCGGCATCGACTTCGTGCACGCCACGACGACCATCGATCCGTCCTTGGCGCACATCCACCCACAGATCGTGGGGACCGGAGCCTCGGTGTCCGCGGTCGACTTCGACGACGACGGCTGGCTCGATCTCTACACCACCACCATGGGCGACGGTGCCGGCAACGGACTGTTCCGCAACCTCGGCGACGGGACGTTCGAGGACGTGGCGTCCTCCGTGGGCCTGGCCGACTTGAACCGCGCAGGTGTGGGCGTCAGTCACGGATCCATCTGGGCCGACGTCGACCAGGACGGGGACCTGGACGTCTTCGTCTACAAGTGGGGCCGTTCGCAGTTGTTCTTGCAGGGCGCGGACGGACGCTTCGTCGACGTGACCGCGGACGCGGGTCTGGACCACTGGATGAACTGCGCCACGGCGATCTGGTTCGACTTCGACAAGGACGGTTGGTTGGACCTGTTCCAGGGGGGCTACTACCGCGAGACCACGAACCTGTGGGACGTGGAGACGACCAAGGTGCTGCACGAGGACGGTGAGTTCGCCTACAACGGCGGGCGCAACTTCCTGTTCCGCGGTTTGGGACCGGATGCGGACGGCGTGTTGCGCTTCGCCAACGTCAGCGACGAGACCGGCATCGGCGGAGGTCGCTGGACGTACGGCGCGGCCTCCGCGGACTTCAATCGCGATGGCTGGCCGGACCTCTACCTGGCGAACGATTACGGCGCCGAGGAGTTGTTCCTGAACCAGGGCGGCAAGTCCTTCGTGGCGGCCGAAGGGCTGGGCCTCGACCTCAAGTCCAAGAGCGGCATGTGCGTCGCCGTCGGGGACGTCACGAACAACGGCGACCTGGCCGTGTTCGTCACGAACGTCTCCGAGAGCGGATGGCTCTTCCAGGGGAACAACCTGCGGGTCAGCCAGCTTCCCGAGGAGCACCGCCTCGACAACCTCTGTCTCGGGACCCACGCTGCCCAGGACTGCGGCTGGGCCTGGGGCGCGGACTTCGGTGACCTGGACAACGATGGCGACCAGGACTTGATGGTGGTCAACGGCTTCCGCTCGGCGAACCCCGACCGCAGTTACTGGTACCAGATGGACAAGGTCGGAGGCGCGACGGGTCGTCTGCTCGAGGACGCCGCCAACTGGCCTCCGTTCGAAGACAAGAGCCTCTCTGGCTTCCAGCGCAGTCGCGTGCTGCTGACGCAAGGTCGTCGGCGCCGCTACATGGTCGAGGTCGGCGAGAAGGTCGGGATCACGGATCGACTCGATGGTCGCGCCGTCGTGCTGGCGGACCTCTTCAACGACGGAACGCTGGACGCCGTGGTGGCGAACCAGGAGGGCCCGTTGCTCGTGTATCGCAACCAGCGGCCCGTGGACGACAAGTGGATCGGTTGGAAGCTGAAGGGCAGCGTGGGGAACCCCGATGCCATCGGCGCCCACGTCGTGGCGCACTTCGGCGACCAGACCCAGGTCCAGGTCGTCACGGCGGGCTGCGGCTTCTGCAGCCAGACCGACCCCCGTCTCCACTTCGGCTTGGGCGAGCACGGCGCGCCGACGAAGGTCGAGATCCGCTGGCCCTCGGGCCGGACCACCGAGATCGAACCCGAGGCGCTCCAGCCCGGTCGCTATCACGTCATCCAGGAGCCCACCTCATGAGTCTCACCGATCAGGCTCGAACGGATGCGCCGGACAGCGCCCTCGCCAAGCTGCGCAAGGCGTACAGCGGACTGAACGCCAAGCACCTCGTCACCTTCCTCAACACGTTGATCCTGGTGGTCGCGGAATGGGTGTACGGAGGACTGGGCGGGTACGACCGACTGTTCGTCTCGCTCGGCTCGTGCATGGCGACCGAGCTGGTGCTGAGCTGGTTCGTGCTGGGCTCGCTGCCCAAGTCGTATCTCTCGCCCTACATCTCGGGCATCAGCCTCAGTCTGTTGCTCAAGCCCGCCCACGGACTGCTCTGGCCGTTCGCGCTGGGTGGATTCCTGGCGATCGCCTCCAAGTACGTGCTTCGCTATCGCGGTCGGCACCTGTGGAACCCGACCAACTTCTCGATCTGCGTGCTGCTGGTGACCGCCGCGCCGGTGTTGACCAAGTTGACGCACGAGTGGGGCAACAACGCGGTGGCGAACCTGGTGATCTGGAGCGTGGGTCTCATCGTCATCCATCGCGCGCGATTGCTGCACGTGACCCTGTCCTACGTCGTCGCCTACTTCGCGTTCTCGGCGCTACGAGCCGGAATCTCGTCCGAAACACGGTTCTGGACCGAGATCGGACCGATCACCGGACCGATGTATCAGCTGTTCGTGTTCTTCATGATCACGGACCCGCCGACGGTCGTGCGATCGTTCCGCGGGAGGATCTTCGTCGCGGTTCTGATCGCGGCTGTCGAGCACTCGATCCGGTTCGGCCTGGACCGTGATGTGACGTGGCTCCAGTCGTTCGCGGTCGCGCCGGCGTTGTTCGCGCTCTGCTTCGTGGGACCCATCGCCAAGAGTTGGGACCTGCGCCGGGCCGCGCTCGAAGCCCGCAAGGCCAAGCAGGCCTGAGACTCATCTGGATGCCGAACCCGAACGGGTCCGGCATCCACGCTGGATCTCGGCGGTCGTTCCTGTGCTACCGTCCCGTCGTGACGGCGAGCTAGGACGGCACGTCGCGTCCCCGATCGCCGCACGAGTCAGATTTCTCTTCCAGACGGACCGCCATGCACATGCACCCTCTCCTGCCCGCGTTGGTGGCGTCGATCTTCGTCGTCCTGCTGGTCGGAGCCGTCGTTCGGCACTTCGGACAGCCGCACGTCATCGCCTACTTGATCGTCGGCGTCATCCTGGGTCCCGCGGGGTTGAATCTGTTCGAGGGGGATGCCGTGGCGCTGGTGGGCGAGTTCGGCGTCATCCTGCTCCTGTTCTTCGTGGGGATGGAGGTCGACCTGACCCGGTTGGTGACGGGCTGGCGAGTGTCGGTCATCGGAACGATCTTGCAGGTGGTCTTCAGCGTCGCCGCTGTCGCTGCGATGGGTTGGTGGTTCGAATGGTCCTGGGCACGCATCGTCCTGCTGGGGTTCGCGATCAGCCTCAGCAGCACCGCTCTCGTCGTCACGATGTTGCGCCAGTGGAAGGAGATGGGCACCGAAGCCGGCCAGGAGGCCATCGGAATCCTGCTGGTCCAGGACGTCCTGCTCGCCCCGATGTTGATCGTGCTCGGCCTGCTCGGCGGATCCACACCGTCCGCATCGCTGCTGGCGCTCCAGGTCGTTGGCAGCCTCGGCGTCGTCCTGCTGGTCGCGACCCTCGTGCGCAAGAAGACGATTCGGCTGCCCTTCGGCGAGCTCTTGCGCAGCGACCACGAGTTGCAACTCTTCGGCGCACTTCTTCTGTGCTTCCTGTTCGCCTGGCTCACGGGCGTCTGCGGACTCTCGACCGCGCTCGGCGCCTTCGTCGCGGGCCTGGTCGTGGCCTCGGCGAAGGAGACCGAATGGATCCATCGCAACCTCGAGCCCTACCGCGTCCTGTTCGTCGCGACCTTCTTCGCCTCGGTCGGGATGCTGGTCGATCTCTCGTTCCTGCTGGACAACTGGCTGCCCGTCACGGCGCTCGTGCTGCTCGCGTTCCTCATGAACACGTTGATCAACGCATCGACGATGAAGGCGCTCGGTCGGAGCTGGCGCACCAGCATCTACATCGGCGCGTTGCTCTCGCAGGTCGGCGAGTTCAGCTTCGTGCTGGCTGCGGTCGGCAAGGAGCTCGGGATCATGACCGAGTTTGGCTATCAGATGGTGCTCGGCGTGATCGTCGGGACGTTGGTGTTGGGTCCTGCGTGGATCGGAGTGTTGCGCCCGCTGCGTGGCCCGAGTGCGCGGGTTGCGACCGAGTCGTGACGGCCGGAGGTCGTTCCGGGCGATCCGTCGAAACCTTCCCACCACATGAGTGTTGTTCCTGGGATGTGCCACATCCTGAAGTTTGCGGTGACCTTCCTGTCTCTTGCCGCCGGATCACTAAGGGACGGAAGTGGAGACCCAATTCTTGTTCACAGCTCAAAGGGGTTGGGTGTTGATGGATTCGTCCGAACCTGCAGTTGGATACCCGACCTCGATGAAGACGGATTCCCTGATCTGGTCGTTTGCGGCGCATTCGACGCGTGGGATCTGGACGAAAGGAGTGGGGCACTCGCCGTCGTGTCCGGTGCTGAGGGGTACCTGCTTTGGCGCGTGTTCGAATCCCCGTACGGACAGTTCGTCGATAGCCAGACCCTCGTGGTGGCGGACTGGACTGGAGATGGGACCTCAGACATCTTGGTGCATCACCGCGGGTTTGAACCATTGTCCTGGGAGTTGGTTCTCCATGATGGACGTAATGGACTCGCACTCGAGTCGCTTCCGGGTTCCGGTCGTCAGGGATTTGCACGGGAGATCGGTGACTGGAACGGAGATCAGGTTTCGGATGTTGGCTACTGGTCGGGACCGTCCCTCGCGCCATTCACCCGCGTACTGAGCGGGGCGGACGGGCTTCATATGTGTGATGTCGGCTGGCACGTCGTTTCCGAAACGGGTGACCTCGATGCTGGCGGCGACCCGGACTTCATTGTTGAAGAGCGTGGAGGTGCGTGGGCTGTCGTTTCACGTGAGTCAGGAATGATCCTCATGCGATTCGCACCCCGTAGCGCGTGGGGTCCCAACACTTGCCGTGACCTCGCGGTCGACGTCGATGGCGACGGGTTCAAGGATCGCGTCGTGACTACGGTCATCTCCCCCGATGTTCTCGGTGGTCAGGGTCGGTCTCAGCAGCATGCGAATGAGTTCGTAGCCATCTTGGACGATGGCATGACTGGGCAAGTGAAGCTGCGGATTCACGAGCCCATGGCGCAGGATGGCCAATTGTGGACCGTCACAACGCTTGCGGGATGGGGTGATGGCGTGGGAGCTGACTTGGTGTTCGGAGGCTTCTCGGACGAATCGGGATTCGTTCGTGGAATGGACGTATCCAATGAGCAGTTCTTGTTTGAAGTCAGCTCGAAGTCGCAGTACTTCGGACATGAAGTTGCAGGATGGAACTTCGGTGATGGGCGACCAGCAATGATGGCTGTCGCTAGCGAGGGAGGCGGTCAAGACTTCAAACTGGACGGCGGCGTGGTCGTGTACGTCCAGCAGGTCCGTTAGCAGCGTCCTTGTCCACGCACAGTCGCGATAAGAGCGGCGCCGGTCGTAGTAGACCTCGCAACGCGAAAGCAACTCGACACGCAAGGCCTACGCGTCTCGCTCCAATCCTGGCTCATCGATCACCAGGTGGGCGCCCTGCTCTCGCAGGTCGGTGAGTTCAGCTTCGTGCTGGCTGCGGTGGGCAAGGAGCTCGGGATCATGACCGAGTTCGGTTATCAGATGGTGCTTGGCGTGATCGTCGGGACGCTGGTGCTGGGGCCTGCGTGGATCGGAGTCCTGCGCCCGCTGCGTGGCCCGAGTGCGCGGGTGGCGGTCGACCACTAGATGGGCCTCTGCGCCGGGCGATGATCCTCGCGTCGCTCCGTCTTCCTGGTTCAGCGTCGAATGGACCGGCGTGGGCGTACGGAGTCGACGTGATTCTCGCCCAAGACCGTAGGCGCAGGCGCACGTGGAGGTAGACCAGGTCATGAGCGCTACATCCCCGTTCCGAGTGTTCGGACTGCTCCTCGTCCTCTGCGCCTGGGGCTGCCGAACCACCCAGCCGGACTCCTCGACGGGATCCGAACTGTACGAGCGTCTCGAGCAATTCGCCCGTGATCCGGCGATGCGCCCCGCGGTGTGCACGATCCTCTCGGACGATCGCCACCCCTTCGGATGGAACATCGCTTCTGATTACCGTCGGGACGAGGATGCGACCGTGCGAGCCTCTTGCTACCGCTGGCTCGTTTCGGTGGATGGAGACCGTCGGGGCGCGTGGCTGGAGGAAGGCCTGAACGACCCCGCGATCGCGGTCCAGGTGGCTTGCCTGTTGCAGGCCCATCGAGTTGCCGCGTGGAGTCGCGACGTCGATGAAACGCTCCGTCGCATCCTGAACACGACCACCCGAGGACACGTGTTCCGGTATGCCGCCCAGACTCTCACGGATCGATACGGCCAGGCGGGGGCGCTGGACGTATGGGACGTTGTATCGCGTCGCGGAATGGGTTGGGAGCCTTCCGCCTTGGCAGCGTTGTGCCAGTATCCGCAGCCCGAGTTTCGTGATGCGTTCGAACGGTCGATCGATTCCGATGACTGGGACGTGGCCTGTTTCGCGCTACGTGGCTTGAACGCGTTGAACTCGGGGCAGTTGGGCAACCCAGGCGACGCACAAGAGTGTTTCAGCACCGAGGAGTTCCATCAGCATTGGGATCAGGACATCTTCCGTTTGCACGAACCCGAGGTCCTCGGTCGTGCCGACCTGACCTAACGCATGCGCGCAGCGCGAGTCATCGTATTGGGGGAACTGCATGCATGGCTCCCGACGCGTGGCGCACAGATCGACGTGTTGGCCGGGCTGGCCCACTTCGCTCACGACAATTTGGCATTGGTGTGTGAGCGTCCCGTTCTCGAGTACCAGCAGCCCGTGATCGATGCCGCGCGCCAGTACGGTATCGACGTGCTCATGCTGGAAGAGGAACCCCTGGCATCCAACGGCTCACCCTCCGCAAGGGACGAGTCCGTCCGACAGCGCTTGGCCGAAGTGCTCGCCGAGGATCCCGATCGTACTTACGTCATTTGTTACGGAGACAACCACCGAGCCAGCCTGCAACAAGTGGCTCGCAGCATGGGTCTGCCCAACATGGCCATCGCGCTGTTCCCCACCGACGGCATGCTCGGCAGCGCCATGCGCAAGACGGGCGGCGCCATCGAAGGACTGTGTTTCGCGTACCCCGAGGACAACTACTTCCTGGCGTGCGGGTCGTTCGCTGCCATTCTGGGTTGCCCCGAACTGGACGACGCGTTCGCCGGGTCGGGTTCACTGCGTTGAGTGGTGCGATCACTCCCTCAGGGGTGATCTGTCCCTACCAGGACGGCGCGCTGGTTCACCTTGACCCGGCTCCCCGCAGTCCTCAACGACCTGCGCGAGCGCGCCAGATACGGTGTTGTTCGAGGTAGCGAGCTGCGTCCTCGTCCTCGCCCAATCGCGAGGAGAGCCGCGAGAGTCGGTAGAAGACCTCGTAATGCGGAAACGTCTCGACGCACAGGAGCAACGCATCGCGCGCCAGCTCCGGCTCGTCGCGGGCTAGATGAATATCGGCCAACAGCGCGTGGGTCTTGGCCACGTCGCGCGGTCGTTCGAAGAGCTCGAGTGCGGCGCGCGCGCGGCTCTCGCACAACGCGAGGTCGCCAGCTTCCATGTCGAGCAGGGCGAGCCGGAAGAGCGCGGCGGCCTGGTCGGGGAGCAGTTCGCTGGAAGCTTCGTAGGCGGCGCGCGCTCCAGCCAAGTCACCCGTCTCTTGGAGACAGCGCCCGTAGTAGAAGAACGCGTAATGCGCATTGCGATATTTAGGGCCCGCTTCCAACGCGGCCTCGAAGTACGGAAGCGCCAGCGCGAAACGTTGCTTCTCGTGGTGCAGCCAACCCATCAAGAACGCCGCCTCGCCCGTCGTGTCCTTG
>TARA_R110002096_G_scaffold183757_9_pt1 | contig 32694 bp, 28 predicted proteins | sample TARA_R110002096 | Tara Oceans TARA_R110002096 (sample SAMEA4397295) | marine metagenome | biome: Polar Biome; feature: [DCM] deep chlorophyll maximum layer (ENVO:01000326); material: water (ENVO:00002006), including particulate matter (ENVO:01000060) such as... | depth 35 m
AGCTCTTATTTTGACCAACTGTCAAACCTTCGCTTGCAAGAAGTCCATCAACCAAGCTAAATGGCAACGTTACGTCTGTAGCTGTAGAAGCACCATTCGATGGTACAGTTGCAAGTACAGCAGTACCGTCAGCAGAGTACAGTACAAACTCAAAAGTCACATCATCTCCATCTAAGTCAAATGAAGCTCCCCAAGAAACTTCTAGGTCGCCATTAACAATTACTTCTGCACTATCTGCAGGAGTACTAAGAGCAAAATCGAGTAACGGAGTAAACACATTACCGTCGTTTCCAACAAAGTCAGCTTCACTACGTGGGTGTACTTTTGGAGCACCAAATGATGCAGCAACAATGCCATAAGCATCAAAAGTAATACCTTCTCTAAGTGTGTTATTTATTTCATAAGAAATACTAACAGCTCCAACTTCATCAGATCTGATATCTTCGTTAAAGATTACACCACCTGTAGAGTCCGCATCGGTGTTTCTAAGTGTATACTCACCGTAGTTACCACGGTCAACAATTTCTACACCTGCAAATTTAACTAGCATACCTTCGTATGGCTCTAACTCGCCAGCTGCTTGCATGCGAACAACATCATCAGTTGCAACGGTAGGAATAACTGTAGAAACATCATTACCTGAAGAGTTTACTGTAAACTCAAGTTTAGTAAGTTGTGTTAGACCAACACTACTACTTCCAGAAACAACTGCTTCAACAACTTCGGTTGAAGTTACAGTAATAGCATCACCTTTTACAAGTGCTTGAGTTGCAGTAGTTTTTTCTAAGAAAACTCCACTCCAAGCAGCAGCAGCTTCCTGAAGAATAATTACACCATCACTGTTATCAGAAACAATAATACCAGAGATATTAACTGGAATTTTTCCTACACCTAATAATGGGCTTACACCAGTGCTTTCGTCGGCTGTTTTTTGCACTTGAACAATAGAAGTAACCACATCATCCGCAACAAAGAAATTATATGTTCCAGCAATTGGATTTCTACCAACTAAGCCGTCGCTATCTTCTACTAATAAGTAGAAAGAAACTGGGCTAAAGTTTGGATACGTAGGTAACGTGAATGAATATGAGTTACCGCCAGTATTCGTCATTGTAGCTGTAAGAGTTGAATCTCCGCTAGTGTATACAATTTTAACATTAGCTACAGTAGCATCACCTTCTGCATCAGCGTCAGCAGTAACAACTACTTCACTGGAGCTAGTAGGCATTGAGTCTGAAAGAGCTACGTTGCTAACAACTGGAGGTAAACCAATAATTGTTAAGTCACTTGGCCAAGAAAGAGTTTCGCCATTACAAAGCTCACCATCAACGCAACGGATATCATCTCCAGAATCGTCATCTGTTGCCCATAGAACACCATCTTCCATTGGTGCAATTTTAAAAGCAACTTGGTTTGCTGCAATATGACCATCATTACTGAAGCCATCTAAAAGCATGAAACCAGACACATCAACAATAGCGCCAGGAGTTGGAGGAACAAATAGTCCATCCTCACCACCTTCTAAACCATCTAAACGACGGTAGTTCCAGCCCGGTAAGTAACCACTTGTTCTATCGTTTCTGTAACGTAGAGAAGTGTCATAGGCATAAATCCTAGAACCATTTTCGTTTAGCGCCCAGTTTGGACGGTCTGCAATAGTTACATTACTTACAGTAGCAGATGAAAGCTTTACGTAAGCGCCATTATACTTTGGGTAATTAGCAATATTTATTTGATATGTACCATCATTATTAGCTGTCATCAATTCATCAACTGTAACATCCCAAGGGGTAAGTAATACTTCAAGTTGTGGGTAGTTTAAATAAACACTACCAATAATGGTTGGAGCTTCATCAACTTTCATTTGTGCTACTGCATTGAAGAAAGTAAGTCTACCTTTAAAAGTAACAACATCACCACGGTTTAAACCTGCAAGCAAACCAAAATCTTCTTCCACCAATTGAATAGACATTCCATCTCTTCCTTGGTTAACTGCTGCAGTATCAGTAATGAAAACGTGCATACGGCTAATTCTATCGATAACGCCATCATTATCTGTGTCTGAAGGTGTAGATAATCCAGAGCTTCTAGGGTTTGAAACTATAACAGCAGTATAAATTACTGTTTGATTCTTTAAGGGATGTGCCTCAACCGCAGCCTGAGAATACTCAGTTAGGTTGTCATACGTATTTAAGTCTCTTATCGAAACTGTATCTTGAGCCTGTACCAAAATCGGTAACATCAGCACAAGTGCAGCTGCGCATACTTGTATCAATTTTTTCATAAGTAATTATTTATTTTATGATTGCTAGTTTACCTGTTTGTATTTTTCCTGAATCCAAATCTTTTACAGTAAAAAGGTATAAACCTGTTGTTAAGATTTGATTAGCCTCCGATTGTAAATCCCAAGCATGTTCTCCACCTGCCATTACTCTCGGATTATCACTAAAGCTATCGAACCAGCCTATATCACCACTATATGTTGATGCATCATGGTTCAACTCTGCAACAATATCACCTGCAATGGAATAGATTCTTATTTCCGAATTTGCAGGTAAATTGTAGAAATATAATTTTCTATCTCCTTCACTCAAACCATCCCACGCTGCGTTCACTCTATATGGGTTTGGATAAACTCCAACCTCAAATCCTTTCTCACCAAAATTAGCATTTACCGGAGTACCAGGAAATACTCGTACACTATTTGAATTGGTACTGGTTTCTAGACTCTCTACCCCAAACACTTCATCACCACTATCGAATGAAGTTACAGAAACTAAGTACTGCCAACCGTTGAGTAAGCCATTCAACTCATACTTATACCAGTAATTAGTGGTGTCACCCTCAAAAGTTACAGGACTAGAAAGTGCTACTTCACCAAAACCAACATCAAAACCAATATTATTAGACGGCTTGTCAAACTCTCGAATTAGCCTAGGTGTGGGGTTTAAATCATCACCTAGTTCAGAGCTATAAACGCGATACCCCTCAAAATCCATGTTCCCAGAAACCCTATCAATAGATCGCTCAGCAGTTTTATCCCAATAAATGGACACCTTTCCTGCTTCTAGCACAATTTTTGTTTTTGGGTTGTCAGGAGGGGTTGGGAATAAATAGCGGGTTAACTCACCATTATTATCTGTGTCTTCACCAGCATCTAGCGTACCGTTGTTATTTTTATCTTCACCGCGGAATACGCTACTAGCCGATTTCAATGTTTTAACTAAATCGCTTCTTGTCTCTTCGGTATCAACCTTCTTATCCGATAAACCTTGAAAATCATCCGGTTTTAGAGCTCCTGAAAAAACGAAATATACTGTAATCGTCTCGCCTGGTTCTACTTTCGGAAATGGCCCCATAGAAATAAATGAGATGTAGTTTCCTGCCGAGGTTTGGCCATCATTACGTAGTTTTGTTTCATTAGTAGCATAAGGAAACTTCTCTGCCATTTTAGTATATCTATCCCCATCTGTAGAAGGACGCGAGAAATCACCAGAACCATTACCAAACAGCCAATAACTTGGGCCAACCTTAGGCACATTTAGTCCTGAGGATATAAACTGTCCGCCAGCCGTATCTGGATTTGCTGGATGGAAAAACTCATCTCTGTAGTTGGCGCCCATAATAGAAATAGCACCGTATGTGTTCAAGCTTGGATTGTCTTGAGAGCCAGCATCAAACGCATAAATAGTTTGTAGAGAGTCTATATAACCAAGACCGTTTTTGTTAAAAAAGTCACCACCTACTTCTGTAGTACTATTTACATTCCGAACTACTAAATCAGCATACATTCCTACGTACACACTATCCCACGTTTCTGGTGTAGCATACACATCACTCATATTGGTAATATCGTAACGTAGAATGGTAAAGTTTTCAGTGAAAGGAAAACCCCAATTGTAACTCTCTAAAGCTACGTCTACATAAAGCGGATTGTCATGCCCATTAATTGGCGTACCATTTACTTCTCTTCTTCTATCCGAAAAGCTTGTAAGAATATCACGTTCGCTTACCGCTCCAACAGAGAAAAATTCATCTTCTGGATTTGTACTTCTTCTCTTAATTAAATCTTCGGCTGTAAACTCAAACCCTGTAGCCCCTCTTGAATATCCCGCAGAATTTGTAACGGCTGAGCTAGAAACCCGCGCACTATTATTCTTATACATACCAATCCAGATGCCGGCTTCAAATAGATGCTCGGTTCCTGTGTTTTTAGGAAAGCGCATGCTAAAACCACTTTCGGGATTATTTCTCACATCTGGCTTACCTATTGTGCCAAAGTTGGTTATAGACAAACCAATGGTGCCTGCATCGGTTTCCGCACGCTCAAAAGATTGTTGGGCTAGCAAACCTTGAGAAATTAAAAGTATAACTGGGAGGATTCGAAATATCTTCAAACAGGATTTAACTTATTTACTATGGACGACAAATATAAAAATATTTAATCAGAATCCCTTACGTAATCATTTCCTTAACACTTTGATAACAACTTAAGAAGCCATTAGTTTTTTATAGACGTTAATGAGTGTACTCTGCTTCACTCTTAGGTAGTACAAACAGAGTATTAGTGCAAAAATAAATTGTAATTTTATCAGCCCAATCTGAAAGTATTTCCGGGACGAGGTGGTTACTTTTTTATTGATAATTGTAAACTTACCAACTTTCTTTAAGTCTCGAACAATTTTTTGATCTTCCATTACAATTAAACGCTCATCAAAACCGCCAACTTTCTCGAATGCTTCTTTTGTTACAAAAAGACTTTGATCACCAAACCTGAGCGTATCAATATTAAGCCGTGTAAACCATGCGTAAAATTTCAACACGGGATGATTGGGCGAAAATGCTAATTGATAACAACCAGCAACAACCTCACCTTCAATTTGATCTAGTATATCTCTAATAAATTGAGTTGGCGGAAATGAATCCGCATGGAGGAAATAGTACACATCACCTTTGGCTTTAAGCGCACCGTAGTTCATTTGAGAAGCCCTTCCTTTCTTATCACTCACAAACACATTAGCTTCATACTTTTCACAAAGCTGAACTGTGTTATCAACACTACCACCATCTACTACAATTATTTCTGAAACAGTACCTTTTAGTTCTGCATTCAAGTAAGTAAGTAAGTCTGAAATCCCTTCCGATTCATTATAAACTGGAATTATTACACTCAACATAGTTTGTCTATTTTCTATTATTGAGAAATCTTTCCCAATCTTGGTATGTATCTACATCGCTGAGCTCTTTTAACAAAGCAAAACTAGTTTCCATTTCCTTCAATTTTTTGATGGAATTTTCCAAAACGGAAGAAACACTCCACGTTATCTCTTTAAATAATTCTGGGTAGAAATTTTTCATCCCAATTAAATAATAACCACCATCGCTAGCAGGGCCAAAAACAACCTCTTTCTCATCTAGCATAGTAAAAGCTGATTCTATTGTTTCTGAGGTTATATCTGGACAATCACTTCCAATAACTACCACCTTAGCGTACTTTTTTTCTTTGAGTGCATATTTAAATGCATTACTCATTCGACCTCCCAATCCATCTCCCCGTTGAACTCGCTTTACGATACTAGACTCCTCCCACATATCGTTTTCATCAATCCTTCTAGACATCCAAACTTCTTTGTCAGATTTCACACTTAACACCACTTTTTTTGTTATCTCTAGTAACTCTAAATAGATTTCTAGCGCATTCTCATCACCAACAGTTTGAGCCAACCTTGTTTTAGCAGTTCCTAGTATTGGATTCTTAACAAAAACTATAAGTAATTCTGACTCAGGCATATAAATGGAAATTTTTTTCTAATTATGAATACTATTTGGGAACGAAATTAATTGTTTGAGGTATATTACAGTGAACTTAAATAACAAAATAAACTGAATGAACGTTTTAAAACTAACTTTTTGTACAATAATTTTATTTCTGGGCACACTTTCAATTTCTTCAAAGGTTCAGGCTCAGCAAACTGGTGGAGGCAAAACAGGTGTCGGGATTATGATCGGCGAGCCTTCTGGTATTAGCTTAAAATCTTGGAATAACTCTAACACAGCTTGGGACCTTGGCTTAGCGTGGTCACTTTCTGGTAAAGATGCGATTCATGTACATGCAGATTATCTATGGCACAAATGGCTAGATGTCGAAAAAGGTGAGCTTGCATTCTATTATGGTATTGGTGGCCGAGTTGTATTTACCGACGATCCTTTTGCAGGTGTAAGAGTACCTTTCGGGCTTAACTATCTTATTGAAGATTCTCCGGTTGGTGTATTCTTTGAATTAGCACCTATCTTAGACTTTTTACCAGATACAGATGGCGATGTTAATGGCTCTCTTGGTGTTCGCTTCTACTTCTAAGCTAGCACAACTTATTACGCATTTTTTTAGGGCAGGATAATTTCCTGCCCTTCTTTTATTAAGCAAACTTGCTCAAAACATTTCCCATACTTACACTGTATTTCTTTGTCTCTTTTAGAAAGCATTTCATCGCAACTATCGGGGTCGTGATGGGTTAAAAAGAGTTTCTTTATCTGCAAGTCTTTTACTGTTTCAAGCACAGTTTCCCAATCACTATGTCCCCACCCAATTCGACTTTGGTGCTGCTCTTTGTTGAACTGCCCATCGTGTACCAGAACGTCAACACCAGCTACGAAGTTTTGAAATTTTTCAAGAAATAATTGGTTACTAGCATTCTTAACAAATGGAAGCTCGTTATCGGGAGCAAATACAATTTTTCTTTCCCCAAAAGTGAACTTGTACATAGCAGTTGGTGCTGTATGCCGTGCAAACATGTATTCTACTGAGTAATTATCAAAATTTAACACTCCCTCTTCAAAAGTGAGACACTCAACATCTGCCTCCAGCATATCTATTGAAACAGGAAAGAATGTATTTGAAAGATGCCCTTGAAGTATTTCTTTACAACTTACATCGCCCTGCGGCGGCATATAGACTTGAAAATAGTTTTTTGAGTTATAGAAAGGCTTGAAGAATGGAAACCCCTGAAGGTGATCCCAATGAGGGTGAGTAACGAAAATGCGCCCTTGTTTTGCCGCTTTTATATCAGCAAGGTCATTCCCTAAATTTCGAACCCCAGTTCCACAGTCTGCAATGATTAAATCTTTAAATCCTTCGAGTTCAAATTGAATGCAGGTTGTATTACCGCCAAACACCATGTTATGCACATTTGCACATGGTGTTGAGCCTCTTACTCCCCAAAAGAATATTTTTAATTCATTACTCAATCACTGCACCATTATTAGTTGTAAACAGATATGAATCACCCACGAAAAATTTGTAGAAATATTAGGGAACCTTGCTTAAATGCTCCGCTCCCTTTTCATGCATATTATCTTACTCAACACTTTTATTTATCTACAAATAATAGCCCTGTTTATTCGTCGGATTCCGTAAACCCTTCTATTTCTATTTCTATTGCTGTTAGTCGTTTTCTTTTTCCTACAAGTTCTTCTCTAGCTTTTTCAATTTTACCCTGTAGCTCATCAAGAAGCTTATTCCCTTTTTTGGTTGGTTTAAAATAAGTCTGAGCTTCTTCGTATTGGATAGCTTCAGCTTCTAGTCTAGAGATGTCCTTTTTAATACTATTCTGTTCTTTTTCAAGCTTTATAACTTGCTTTCGATTTTCTGGTTCAACCCCTTGAGAGGCTAATCTACGCTCCATTCCTAAATCTGCACCAAGTGATCTAAAGCGTTCATAAATAGTATCACAAACTTCACGATACTGCTTCCAAACTTTGTTTTTACTTTTTAAAGGAACATGCCCGATTTTCTTGAAATCTTCTTGAAGTGCTTTTGCTTCCTCAACTGCTTTCGCGGGATCTTCATGCTTGCCTAATTCCTCAAGCTTATCAATAATCTCTTTTTTTGCTGTAAGATTATCTTTTTGGTCTTTCCTGATATCTTTGAAATGATCTCTTCGCTCTTCATAGAATACATCCATCGCAGCTTTAAAGCTTTTCCATATTTTAGAAGATTTTTTACGAGGAACAGGTCCAATTTTCTTCCAATCATCCATCAAAAGCTGCATTACTTTATGACCAGCCTCATAATCTTCGGTATGCTGTATACTTTCAGCCTTTTCAATAAGCTTCAGTTTTTCATCGAGATTTTCTTGTTCTTGATCGCGAAGCATATCGATATTATCTGCTTTCTTTTCATTGAAAGCATCTGTGGCTGCTTTAAATTTATCCCACAATTCATTCTCATCTTTTTGGGGTAAATTCTTAGTCTTCTTCCAGGCTTTATGTAATTTATTTACTCTACGGGCAGCTTCTGCAATATCCTCTTGATCAAGAAGTACTTCGGCTTCTGCAACAAGCTTCTTTTTATGCTCTAACGCTTTTTCAATAACTTTGCGGTATTGCTTATCGTTTTTGAACCTTAAGTCGCTAAAATCATCTTGAGCTTTATTAAATCGATCCCAAACTAAATCATTCTTTTCAACTGGAACTCGTCCAACTTTTCTCCACTGGGTAATTAAGTCGTCGAATTCTTTATTTAAAGCTTCAAAATCGACTCCTTCTGAACCGCTACGCGCGTTGATAGCGTCCATTTTATCTTGTAAAACAAGTTTCAGCGTTAAGTTTTCTTCTTCTTTCTGAAGCTTCTTAACCAACCTATCAACTTTATGGCTCTCAAATTCAGTAACAAGAGCTGAAAACCGCTCATTCAACGCTTCTACTTCCCCATGTGGGAGTTGCTTAATATGCTCCCATTTATGGCTTATCTGAGCTACATCTTTGGTAGCAGCCCACTTTTCTTCGTTTATAATATCTGTGAATTCTTTGAGCAAAGCTTTCTTCTTAACGAGATTCTCTTCTCGTTTTTTATTTAGTTCTTCGTAATGCTCTTTCTTACGTAATTCGAATGCAGATCGGATTGCTTCAAATTCTTTTAGCGAATTTTTATTCTCTTCGGAGCCTGGCGCCGGCGCATCTTCTATGTGTAATGCAAGATTAGCAAACTCATTTGAAGCGTATGACCAATCGGCTGACTCTGCAAATTCTTTTGCCTTTTTTACAAGGTCGTTATAAAATTTATTTGCCTCGGCATCCAAATCTGCGTCTGTTTCTTCAGATTCAGAGCTAACAACATCTTCTGAGGTTTCTTCACTTTTACTCTCCTCTTCAGCCTGAACTGCCTCTTTTTCGAGGATAACATCTTCCTCATTCTCTTCAGCAGACACAACTTCCTCAAGTTGCATATCATCTTGTTTATCATTAGCCTGAGTAATCTCTTCAGCCAATTCATTTTCTTTTTTATCGTCTTCAGTTTTGTTGTCTTGCTCCAGGTTCATCGCTGTAACCTTCCTTTCCACTTGGTTCATTATTTATGGCATAAGCCTTCTCTAAGAAAGGTAAGATAATATTTCTCTCCTATTTTTTATAATTAGCAGTGCCTTGAAACAAAAAAAGCCAACTTGTTTAAAGCTGGCTTTTGAAAAAAATCTATTTTTCTTGAAAAATATGTACGTCTCTTTGTGGAAAAGGAATACTCAATCCCTCTTTGTCGAAGTTTCTATAAACCTCTTCGTTCATTCTAAAATAAACTCCCCAATAATCTGCACTATTTACCCAAGCTCGCACTACAAAATTAACCGAACTATCACCCAGTTCTTTAACTGCATAAAAAGGCTCTGGATCTTTTAGGATTCTATCATCAGCCTCAATCAGTCTTTTTAGTACTTCATACGTTTTATCTACATCGTCACCGTAACCAATACCAAAAGTCCAATCTACTCGACGAGTAGCTTGTGTTGAGTAGTTAGTTAAAGAACCCGTTGCAAGTGGTCCGTTTGGAATAATTACTGTTTTGTTGTCGGGAGTGGTAAGAATCGTTACAAATATTTGTATTTCTTTTATTACACCAGAATGCCCTTGTGCTTCAATAAAGTCGCCCACTTTGTATGGCTTAAAGAGCAAAATCATTACTCCGCCCGCAAAATTTTGCAAGGTCCCTGAGAGCGCCAAACCTACCGCTAAACCTGCAGAAGCAAGAATCGCCACAAAGGAAGTCATTTCTACACCAAGCATACCTAAAGCTGTAATGTAAACCATTACTTTAAGTAGAATTGATACTAAACTCTTTAAAAAGCCTTGTAAAGAAGGATCTACATTGCTCTTGACGAGCATTTTTTTAACTAGGCCAGTGATTATCTTCACAATCCACAATCCAATTACCAGAACGGCAACTGCTTGAAGAATCTTTGGGCCATAAGTCATCACAATGTCCCAAATCATGTCTGTACTAATATTAAATTCGTCCATAAATATTTTGTTAGTTAATTATCTATTGTAATTAAATATACGCCAAAAAAAAAAGAGGATTAATTAATCCTCTTTTAATAATAATAATCTAACGTTAATTACAGACTGTTAATCTCTTCTTTAATTTGATCTTTCGTTTTACCCAGTTTTTCTTGTAATCTGCCTAAAAGCTCATCTTCCTTTCCTTCTGCATACGCTAAATCATCTTCAGATAGTTCTGAGTACTTTTGTTTTAGTTTTCCTTTTAACTGATTCCAATTTCCTTTTATCGTTAAGTCGTTCATATATCTCCAATATAATTTATTATTTATGGTGTTTTATATTGAAGTATGGGAAATATGTTCCAATTATTACTAAAAAAATTCTACGCACAAAAAAGCCCGCTAATAAAAAATTAGCAGGCTTTATAGTAAATCTGATATTACTGCTTTATTAAGCTTCTATATCATACACTTCTTTCAATATTGCTTTGGCATTCGCATCTTTAGCTTGTACTACACGATGCTGCAAATTGGTAATAATTTCAGGAGTAGCTTTTTCGTAAGCTTCATCTTTGGCTGCTTTCACCGAGTTCGATCTTATTAAGTCATAGATAACATCAGCACGTACTATACTATAAATATTATCTTTGTTGAAAGCATGAGAGCGTAGTTCTTCATAGTCTTTAAAAACACGTGCAAAATCTTCGCTGTCTTCAGCTTTGGTTATTACTTCCACATCAGAAGGACCTTCTGCACTTAGTGGAGTTTTACATAGAAAAAAATAATTTTGCTGAAAGTTCATGTACGGATAATTTCTAATTGAGATTTTCTTTGGTTGAATATAAAGAAAGAAGGATAATTATTCTCACCCTCTAAGTTAATCAACTATTTCTTTTAATACTTTGGGAATTACCATCCAATTAAGCTCACAAGTTCCCCAGTTTATTTGTTCCCAAGACGGACTATAACTAGATACTGAAACCATAGCTGCAGTCGGCATTCTAAGGGAAATTTTATTTGAGCCACCAACAAGAGAGCTCGAAACGGTTTCCATTAACGGGTTATGCCCTACTAATAACACACTTTCGATGCTGTTGGGTAATCGTTGAATTGCTTTTAGATAATCTGTGGGAGAGCCAAAGTAGAAGTCTTTTTCCCAAGTAAGAATATCTTCGTTGCAACGGGCTGCCTCCAAAAATAATAATGCCGTTTGTTCTGCTCTTTTTGCTGGCGAGCACACTATAATTTCTGGTTTTCTCCCGATTTTGCGAACAAACTTACCCAGAAGTGGTGCATCCTTGAGTCCTCTTTTAGCTAGAGGTCTGTCAAAGTCGCTTGCGCCTTCATCCGCCCAGCTAGATTTTGCGTGTCTAAGTAAAAGAATCTGTTTCATGAGATAATATTTTGAAGGGATTTCGGGTAAAAAAATACTTTCTAGAATATAAAGTAAGTGTTAGCCCTCGAAATAGCATAAAACTGGTCATGGCAATCCAAAGGGCATGCTGAGCATACCATTCATTTGCCAAATAATAAACAGGTATAAAAATTAACAGGGTGGAAATTAACATCGAGTTGCGCATTGCAGATGTTTCGGTTGCTCCAATGTAGATTCCATCCCAGATAAAACAAATACTATTCACAATTGGCGCAATAATAAGCCAACCTACAACACTCATTGCTGTTGCAATAACCACTTTGTTATCTGTAAAAATGGAAACAAGTTCCAGATCAAATAGAGCATATAAAAGAGTTCCAAGGGCGCCAAGCCCTACTCCCCAAAGCATACACGCTTTTATCGTTTCCTTAAGCTTCTCTATGTTTTGGGATCCTACAAACCTACCAACCAAGCTTTCGGCTGCAAAAGCGAATCCATCAACTGCGTAAGAACTTATATACCATAATTGAAGCAAAATGGTATTTGCAGCAAGCCAGTTATCACCCATCTCTGCAGATTTAGCAGTGAAGAAGGCGTAAGTGAAAATTAGACAGATTGTTCTAATAAAAATGTCTCTGTTTACCGAAAAGAATTTCCGTAATTCAGAAGATTCTAGAAGCTCGGTGAGTGAAATCTTAATGCTAATGGCTTTATAGTTCATTTTATAAAGCCCAAAAGCGAGCGCTAAAGCAAGATAACTAGCCAATAAACTTCCCCATGCAACGCCATCAACATTCATATTATAGATATACACAAAACTTAGGTTTGCAATAATATTCACAACGTTCATAAAAATAGTAATCATCATCGGATAACGGGAGTTCTGCATACCCAAAAACCAACCGTTTAAACAAAACAAGGAAAGTGTAGCTGGAGCTGCGAAAATACGAATGTGATAATATTGCCGAGTAAGTGATTCCACTTCAGGTGAAGCATTAATCATATAGAGAGCAAATTCAATAATTGGGACCTGTAGAAGAAGGATTCCTAGGCTTGCCCCAAAAGCTACTATTAAAACCCTATAAAGTATTATTCGAGTCTTTCTTTCATTCTTCGCACCGTATGCTTGAGCGACTACTCCCGTTGTTCCCATTCTCAAAAAACCGAAACCCCAAAAAATAAAATCAAATATTAGGCTCCCAACTGCTATAGCTCCTAAATAATATACGCTCTCTAAATGTCCTACTACAGCGGTGTCTACCGCACCGAGCAAAGGCACCGAAATGTTACTTATTATATTGGGTATAGCTAGTTTTAGTACTCGCTTGTTCACTAATGTCCCTTTATTTTTTTCTACTCATAGCATGTAATTTAAGGTTAAAAGATTAACTTAATGTTTAAATAAGTTAAGTGGTATTCCCATGGTTGCATATATAAGAGTGCGCATGTATTTTTACTGCTTAATAGATTTTGGGAAACCCGACTAACAAACTGAACATTACCTCACATGAATATTGAAACTCGCAATCAAGTATTAAGCATTGTTCTTGGAATTGTAATTTTAGCACTCGCTTATTTTCTGTACGATGCTATCGTTACGCCATACCAAGAGGTTATTGAAAAAGAACAAATGACAGAACGTGTTCGTGAAAGAATGCTTAATGTAAAAGATGTTCTTGTACGATACGAAGCTAAGAAAGGCCATTTTCCTCCAACAGAAGGCGGGTTAGATTCTGTTATTCAGTTTGTGAGAATGGATTCGATGTTATCTGCAGGCGCTGACTCAATTTTTGTGGACAGTGATGGTAGATATAGTATCGACTCACTAGTATTCTCTCCAAGAACTGGTGCTAAATTCCAGTACACACTAAACGATACGCTTCGTCCACCACTTTACTTACTAACAGATCCTAATTCTAAAGATTTAGTTGGTAGCCTTGAACGAACTACGATGCGTAATGCTCCTAACTGGTAATAATGAGTGAAGCCACCGCAAATTTAGGTGTTTGTTTTTTTGCAGATCGTCTTTTCTATGCGATTAACGATCCTCAAAAAGATAAACACCTTTTTCGTATAGGCTCCTACGACTTCAATTTTAATGTGAATGAAGCCATTACTAACCTTCATTCTGAGAATTTCCCTCCCATTCATAAAACTATTGAGCAGCTTTTAAGCACTTACGAAATTCATTCGTTTAGAGCTTTAACTCATCCTGCTGATGAGTGTTGGACAATAATGCCCAAAGTAGTTTATGATAATGCCGACGAGCGCGAAGATCACCTTTCTATTTTGATGAAAGGTGTAAGCCGAGAAGACCTCGAGCCTACTTGGCATACATTAAGCAAAAGTGAATTTAAATTTTTGAGTATCAGACGTCGGGCAATCATGCAAGGTTTTGATGATTTAACCTCTAAAGTGGCCATTACTGAATTTGCTAGTGATTTTGAAATTGCCCAAAAATGGTCGCAATTCTCCAAACCTGGTGGCTCGTTTTTAATGCTGGGCTGCCACAAAAATGTAGTTACCATTACCTCTTTTCTTTTAGGGAAATTCCGTGCAGCTACTTATTTACAATTCGATCAGCACACCGACATTCCTTACCATTGGCTACAGCAAGCCGCACACTCTAAATGGTTAAAGGGACTATACGAGAATATTTATCTTTTTGGGCACCATACTCACGAAACAGAACAGGCGTTGCAAAGTTTCTGGGATACTTCAGCAGAAGTTACCCACCTTAACTCTCTTCAAAATATTGGTGTAATAGCTGATGAGGAAACGTACGGTTTTGATCTTGCAGCTGCATTTCCTGCCATTATATTAAGTCTGGATTTTTAGTATCCAGATAATTCACATTGCTCAATTTAAAGGTTAAATTTGAGCTTCATTTTAATTACGAATTTCAAAATCTCGCTCCGCCATGCGGATAATAACCGGCAAACTTAAAGGTCGACGCATACATATTCCTAAAGGTTTAGAAGTGCGTCCAACAACCGATCGTACCAAAGAAAGCATTTTCAATAAAATTGAAGCTTATAAATATATAGAAGACAGCCAAATTCTGGATTTATTTGGTGGTTCTGGAAATTTAGGCTTTGAGGCTATTTCGCGAGGGGCAAGGCATGTTACTTTTGTAGAGCTTGATTCCAAAAACGTAAAACTTATCGAGAAAACAGCTGCACAATTCGACATTGCCAAGCAGATTCGAGCTCAAGTTAGTGATGTACAGAAACATCTTGCGGGCCCAGCCATCCCGTATGATTTTATTTTCTGTGACCCCCCATACGATTATCCTTTTATGGAGGAAATGATCGCACTAGTTTTAGAAAATAATTGGCTGAATGAAAATGGTTGGTTTATTCTAGAACATGATAAATATCACAAATACAAAGACCACCCTCACTGTTTCTTTGCCAAAGCTTACGGACGTACAACTGTTAGTATTTTTCAAAAGCACCCAGTAGATTCACAATAAAACTATCTTATGAAAACAATCGCTCTATATCCCGGCTCATTCGATCCTATTACTTTTGGCCATTTAGATATTTTAGAACGTGCCACAAACCTTTTCGAGAAAGTGATAGTTACCGTTGCCGTAAACAAAGAAAAAACGGCTGTATTTACAGGTGATGAACGTGTAGCCTTGATTAAGGAGTGTATAAAAGACACAGATTGGGGAAAGAATGTAGAGGTAGATCAATTTACGGGGCTGCTAGTCAATCATGCTCAAAAAAGAAAAGCAAATACACTTGTTCGTGGAGTGCGCCAAATTTCAGATTTTGAATATGAGTTTAGAATGGCTTTAACCAACAAGCGCTTAGCTCCTAATGTAGATACTGTGTTCTTAATGCCCGACGAAGAGTTCACCTTTATATCTGCCTCTATTGTTAAAGAAATAGCGTATTGGGGTGGAGAACTCTCTTCCTTTGTTCCCGAAGTTGTAGCAAAAGCATTACAAGCCAAGATGGGCGAAAACCAATCTTAACCTGACTAGTTTTCTCATTACTCAACTTATTTCACCAAAACGCTATATTAATATTTTCTTTTAATGTAGGATTGGTGATTTTCCAACTCACTCACTTACAACATCAATTTATTAAACCAATGATTTCAGAACGCGCGCAAAATTTACAGCAATCGGCAACATTAAAAGTAACAGGCCGAGCTAAAGAGCTAAAAAGACAAGGTAAATCCATCGTTTCTTTAAGTGCTGGCGAACCAGACTTTAAGACCCCAAAATATATTTGCGACGCTGCTATTCAAGCTATTAACGACGGGTTACATGGCTACACCATGAACACAGGAACACCTGAGCTTCGTGATGCTATTGTAGCAAAACTAAAGCGCGATAACAATCTAGAATACGATCCATCGCAGATTATTTGCTCTAATGGTGCAAAACAATCCGTTGGTTTTTCATTATTAGCAGTTGTAAACAAAGGCGATGAAGTTATCATCCCTGCACCTTATTGGGTTTCTTATCCTGAAATGGTTCGTTTGGCTGAAGGTAAGTCGGTAATTGTTCGTACTTCTTTCGATAACGATTTCAAGCTAACACCAGAACAACTTGAAGATGCGATAACGGATAAAACTAAAGTTTTAATTCTTTGCTCACCATCCAATCCAACTGGATCTTGTTATAGCAAAGAAGACATGGAAGGCCTTGCTGAAGTTTTAAGAAAGCACCCTAAAGTGTTAATTCTTTCAGATGAAATTTATGAGTATATCGTATTTGATGAAGAGCATGTTAGCCTTATAAATGTTGCACCAGATTTAAAAGACCGTGTTATGCTCATTAACGGTTTCTCAAAAGGTTTTGCAATGACTGGATGGAGACTTGGTTACCTAGCTGCTACTAACGAAATTGTTGGTGCTGTTTCTAAAATTCAAAGTCAGGAAACTTCAGCACCTTCAACTATTTCTCAAAAAGCTGGCGAAGCAGCCTATAACGGAGACCTTACTGAAGTTCACACTATGCGTGATGAGTTTAAAAAGCGCCGTGACTTTATGGTCTCTTCTCTTAACGCTATTGAAGGTGTGAGCTGCTTTACCCCCGGAGGTGCATTTTACGTATTTCCAGACATTTCACACTATTTAGGTACCACAAAGCCAGATGGTGCAACCATCGATACATCTACAGATTTATGTCTGTATCTTTTAGATGAGTATGGTTTAGCTGTTGTTCCTGGTGATGCTTTTGGAGAACCTAACGGCCTGCGCATGAGCTACGCCGCTGCTGTAAGTGATTTAGAAGAAGCACTAAGTAGATTCAAAAAAGGTCTTGAAAGCCTTTCTTAATTCTTACCCTATACTTAGAGGTTTTTATCTGTTGATAAGGACCTCTAAGTAATTATACATATTGCCATTGTTTAGTATTAACAAATCTAGAAATATAACTATTCTTGCATCAATAGCCCTTAGCGTAAGTGCTATAGTGTTAATGGCTTGGTTTTTTCAAATCAAAGACATACTTAGTATTATTCCTGGTAGTGCTACCATGAAATTTAATACTGCACTTCTTTTTCAGCTAGCAAGTATTGGTGTAATTCTCTACCCTAATAACCATAGAAGTACCCATATTTTAAATACTTGCTTAGTTTTTGGAATCCTTCTTATCGGAGGGTTTAGCTTTGCCACCTATTTCTTCAGTTTAGGTTTCAATATTGACAATCTCTTCATTTCTGATATTTATTCAACAGAATACCCCGGAAGAATGTCACCAGCTACAGCCATTTGCTTTATCTTATTAGGTATTAGCCTTTGGGGGGTACACGCCTCCTCTCTTACAGTTCGGCTAGCAATCCAATATTTTTTATTGGTGATTATGCTTGTGTCTCTAGTTTCTATTGTTGCATATGCCCTTCAAATTCCCGGGGAAAGCAGAGGCTTTTTCATTCACTCCATGGCAATTCATACCTCTGTACTTTTCATTCTCCTTACGTTAGCCCTTGCTCTAAGAAATCCTACTCTAGGTTTTGCGAATCTGCTATTTGGTAAAAATGCAGGCAGCGAATTAATGCGATCGCTTTTACCTTTTCTTATTGGGCTACCGCTTTTATTAAGTTATATACTGCTCAGAGCTAGCACTAACAATATTCTAGATTTTGAATTTGGGCTCTCACTTCATACCGTCACATTCATACTAATAAGTATTGTATACATTTCTATTATAGCCTCTAAACTTAATAAAGATGATATCAATAGGAGTGCATTAGAAGACTCTTTACGTATCTCTAACCAAGAACTTACTTTCTTTAAAGAGGCTCTCGACAAAAGCTCTATTCTTGCAACAACTGATCGTAAAGGGGTTATTACTAGTGTTAACGATAAATTTTGTGAAATTTCAAAATACTCTAGAGAAGAATTAATTGGCAAAACCCATAGTATCATTAATTCAGGTTTCCACTCAAAAGAGTTCTTTCTTTCACTGTGGAGAACAATAAGTAAAGGAAATATTTGGGAAGGAGAGGTAAAAAACAGAGCAAAAGACGGAAGTTACTATTGGATGCTAACTTCCATTATTCCTTTTAAAGATGATAAAGGAAGAATCTACAAATACTTATCCATTCGACATGACATCACAGATCGGAAAAATGGAGAAGAACGATTAGCAAAACAGTATGAAGAATTAAAAACCAAGAATGTAGAAATAGAACAGTTTGCTTATATCGCATCTCACGATTTACAAGAGCCATTACGAACCGTCATTAACTACACTGAAGCACTCACTGAAGAGTATGAAGGGAAGTTAGATTCTTCTGCAGATAGATATTTGAGTTTCATCCAAGATGCTTCTACAAGGATGAGCGAACTCATAAAGGGATTACTCGACTATTCACGTTTGGGAAAACTTACAGGAAAAACCAAGGTTAACTGTTCTACTCTTATTGAGGAGATCAAGGCCGATCTTGAAGCCACCATAAATGAGACTAACACAACCATTACATTAGGAGATTTACCAACTATTAATGGCTTCGAAATTGAATTACGCCTTTTATTCCAGAATCTAATTACCAACGCTATAAAATTCAAAAGACAAGATATTAACCCAGAAATCACCATCTCAGCAAAAAAGAACGATCTATTCTGGGAATTCTCCGTTAAAGACAACGGTATTGGCATAGAAGAAAAGCATCAGCAAAAAATATTTATTATTTTTCAACGCTTACATAGCCGAAAAGACTTTGCAGGAACGGGGATAGGCCTTTCCCATTGCCAAAAAATTGTTAATCTCCATGGAGGAACTATTTGGGTAGACTCGGAGATTAATAAGGGGAGCACATTCAATTTCACAATTCCAATTTGAGGCACATATGAATAAACAATTAGACTGTATTTTACTTATAGATGATAACGACGCAGATAATTTTTTTCACGAAAGAGTGATTAAAAAGATGGGCTGTGCTGATAAAATTGTAGCTAAAGAAAGTGCCGAAGATGCTTTAGAGTATCTTAAGTCTATGACAAATGGTGAATATCCAAAGCCAGATTTAATATTCTTAGACATTAACATGCCTCGAATGAACGGATGGGAATTTCTTGAAGAATACGCCAAACTAGAGCTCTCCCAAAAAGCATCTATTGTTTTGATAATGTTAAGTACTTCGCTTAACCCCGATGACGAGAAAAAAGCAAAGGATAATCCTTTAATACACGACTTTGTAAATAAACCTCTTATTAAAGATAACCTGAGAGAGATTATAGAGCAGAACTTCCTCGACCGTTTATAACTCAGCATTTTTTATGCCTATTATCGTTTGTTCCTCATCTAGATTGGCACGCATTTTGATTAGAGTAACACATCAATTATACCCACATTATTATTTAAAACATGCCCACTTACGATTACAAAAGAGAAGACGGTTCAACCTTTGAAGTTTCACAAAAGATGAGTGAATCTCCATTAACAACCTGCCCAACAACAGGGCAATCTGTTAAACGAGTTATATCCGGCGGCGGTGGAGTTGTTTACAAAGGAGAAGGTTGGTACGTAACCGATTATAAAAAAGACGGAAAAGCATCTTCTACAGACAAAGACACAAAGCCTAGTTCCAGCTCTACGGAATAGGTATTCTTTTTTATTGATTCTTGGACTAATACTTGTTCATTATTACTAATTGATGTTTCTTTACTAGATGGAAAGAAACAAAGCTTATAACGAGGCGCTCAACCAGTTTGTAAAACTGTGGGGGGATATGGCTTCTGCTTGGGGAATTAATAAAACGATGGCTCAAATTCATGCGCTACTCTATGCAGAGTCACACGCATTAGACACCGATGCTATCATGGATACCTTAGATATTAGCAGGGGCAACGCTAACATGAATCTCCATCGTTTGATGGAATGGGAGCTGGTTCATAAAGAACAGAAACCCGGCGACCGCAAAGACTATTACGTTGCTGAAACAGATGTATGGAGTATTGTTTCTACGATTATTCGAGAACGCCAACAACGAGAGATTGCACCCATCCGCGCTGAGCTTAAAGAATGCATAAAGACTTTAGAGAAAGGCGGCTTAGTAGACCAAGAAAGCCTAGAGTTCAAAGAGCGCATAGAAAATTACAATGAGTTCCTGGAGATGTTTGAACGCTTCACAGACGCGCTACTTCCATACATCAACAAAAAGAACCTTGGTTTTTTAAAACAACTCATTAAGTTGGTAGAAGTGAAAGAATCACTTTTAGGGAAAAAATAACCAGCTATGGGAACCAAGACTACTCGACAAATTGGTGATTATGGGGAGGATTTGGCCTGTGATTTTCTAGTTCAACAAGGGTGGAAAATTCTAACGCGTAATTATTTCTCTGGTCACTCTGAGGTTGATATCATTGCCAAAGATGGATCTATCATCGTATTTATTGAAGTTAAAATGCGTTCAAGCAGTAAATTTGGTCAACCTGAAGAATATGTAACGGAATCCAAAGTAGCCCATGTTTTTAAAGCAGCCGAGGCGTGGATACAGGAGCAAAACTTGATGGATAATCCCATGCGTTTCGACATCATTGGGATACTGAACAAAAAAGGAAAACCACCTGAATTTACTCATTTAAAAGACGCCTTTCGTTAATTGGAATTAAGTTCTCGAATTCAGACTTTACCATATGCAACATTCTCTTACTATCCCTGAATATGCGCGGAGTATCCTCGCTATTATCGTTTTTTACTTACTGTTATTCTTTGCTTCCATAGTGATTTTTCTCATTGCAGTTTTATCCTTTGGTAAGGCTACCAATTGGACAGTGAAAACTTTTGGCCCTATTTTAGGGAAGCCTGTTCTATATATTTTGGGTATTGAGTTTGAAGTCCGCGATTTAAGAGAAGACACTTCGCAACCTGTCATTTTTATTTTCAACCATAGCTCCACACTCGATATCCCTGCTGTTCTTTCGTTAGCCTTAGAACGTTTTCGTGTAATTATTAAGTGGGAACTGCAGTACATCCCTTTTCTCTTTATAATAGGCCGCTCAACAGGACAAGTTTTTATTAAGCGCTCCAATAGAGAACATTCTATTTCAGCACTACAAAAAGCCCTTGTCAGAGTTCAAAATCACAAATTGAATCTAGTAATGGCACCGGAAGGATCACGCAAACATGAAGGCAAAATTGGTCCTTTTAAGAAAGGCGCATTTCATATGGCATTAGATCTTGGCTATCCTATCGTTCCTATTTATTTTGATGGAAATGACAAGCTTAGTTACGAAGGCTCCATTATGGCGAAAAGTGGGAAAATCGTTGCTACAATCCATCCGCCAATAGATACTTCTTCTTGGAAAGTCGAAACAATAGATGATCATATTGCTGAAGTAAGAGCTATGTATTTGGATTGGGCAAAATAAAAATAGCCCCGAATTCCTCCGAGGCTACCTTTAGTTAAGTAATAGCACAACCGATTGTACTTACTTGATCAGTGTCATTTTTCTGGTAATAGCTTTCGTACCAACTTGTAATCTGTAAATGTACAAACCACTCGCCAGGTGAGATGCGTCAAAAGTATAATTATGAGCGCCGGCTTTAACGGTACCGTTTACAATCTCAGCAACCAACCTTCCTGTAATATCAAATACGTTTAGCGTTACATGTTCAGCTTTAGGAACAGAAAACTGAATATTTGTACTTGGATTAAACGGATTTGGATAGTTTTGTTTAAGCTCTAACACATTTGGTAGTTCGAACTCACTTTCATTGGAAACTGGATTATGATCTACCTTGAATTGTTGTTCTTGGGCAAATGCTGATCCTAAATAAGCATTATCAATTGCTTGAACTTGCCAGTAATAAGTACCGTTTTTCAGATTTTTAAGCTGCAATGCTGTTCGGTTACCAGTGTTTCCATTTGCTAACACTTTTAGCTTTCCAGTTTCTAGATTCGCATTAACCGCCATTATATCTGATGCGCCAGGCGAACTACCAACCCGCACATTATAAGTAAGCACACTGAATGGTGATTGTGCATCTGTAGAGTGATTCCAACTTAGCATAACTGTATCAGAAGATACTTCGGCAAACAAACTTGCTGGAACAGTTGGTGCTGTATTTCTGATTTGAGTGTTATTAGAAAGCACTACAGATTTTGCGCCGCTCTTACTATTTCCAGTTGCAACAATATCCAAATCGCCATCACCATCTACATCAGCCCAAACTACTGAGCCTTCTATGCCAAGGTCTAGGTTTTCTGTGATAATGCCATCTCTATTATTTTTAAGAATAGATGCATCACTTCCAGAGCTTAAAAGCACATCGTCATCACCATCGTTGTCGTAATCGCCAATAGTGGCTTTACTTTTTAGACTCGAAGCAACGGCCTTGCCTTGCCCTCCACTTGTTGATGAATAAAACAGTGCAAATTCACCATTATTATTAGTGTACAAACCTGTAAACAGCTCTGTTTTAGCGGTATTCGTAAAACCAGTAATGAGAATGTCTTTCTGGCCGTCAACGTTGAAATCGCTCCAAGCTACCGTTCCGCTGATAACTCCTTGCAACTCAATGTTCGTAGCTTCAAAAGAACCTTCGCCATCATTCTTGTATATTGTAGCAATTATTTCATCAGAGCCATTCAAGCCGGTAAGAAGTAAGTCAGGGAATCCATCTCCATCGTAATCTCCCCATGCAGCGGCAGCATCTTTAACTCCTTCAAAAGGAATTGCTAGAGGCAAGAAATCTCCACCGCCATTATTCTCAATAAGCACAGTTTGTAAGCTAGTGCCAGCATCTCCCGCAACTAATAAATCCAAATCGCCATCTTGGTCAAAATCTACGGGAGAAATTAATCCATCACCTAAACCAGGAAGAGTAAACCCTGCATCAGTAAATGAACCTTCTTCGTTTAAGTAAACTTTGGAAAGGGGACCTTCTTTAGAAGTTCCGGTAATGATTAAATCAATGGAGCCGTTGCTATCAACATCGTACCAGAAAACGCTACTGTTTATTACGCCCACAAACTCATCTTCAGCGGGTGCAAAACCACTTTCTCCATCGTTTAGATAAAGCTTTGTTAGAGGATCGCTCGTTCCATCAACTTGACCTGTAAGTATTACATCCAAATCGCCGTCACCATCAACATCGCCCCAAGCTGTTGAGCCATTAATTAAACTTGGAAGGGTTGTGGTTTCTTCAACATAAGATGATACTGGAGTTGCCGTAGTTTTTGGTGGGAATGAACTTTCCTTTCCAAATCTGTTTACTGCCATCACATAGAATTGATACAACTCGCCGTTTTTAAGTCCACCAATTACTAAAGTCGTATCCATTACATTCCAAAGCGTATCCTTTGGCTGAATTTCGGCTCCATCTTTGCCAGAGTACACGTAGTAATAGCCAAAATATGCGCTATCATTTGGTGCCCATGTTAACTGAACTGCACCATCACCTGGAGTTGCCACCACATTCTTGGGTTGGTCTGGAACTGGTTTTGGGAAGTTTGATAATGCATTTGAAAGCACACTTTCTTTTAGATCTTGATTTACAACAGAAACCGCAAATGTATACTCTTTTAGATCTTCCAAATCTCCAATCGTCTTTGCCGTGTCTTGAATAAAGCTCTCTCCACTTCTTGTAGAGTCAACTAAGGTGAACTCACCCTCATCAAAACTCATGTAGATTTTATAGTGAAGGAAATTATCGCTTTTACTTTGCGTCCATATTGGCATTAAGCTTTTAGGTCGGAAGCCATCATTAACATCCAATAGCGTTACAGGTTCTGGCGCTTCTGCTTCGGCAGCAGTAACGGTGAACTTTACAGGCTCCAACTCATCTACTGAAACTGTGATTTCATATTCGCCGACTTTATCGCCTAGTGTGAAATTAGTTTCTGCAAAACCTTTAGAATCCGCAATTACAGAGCTCGATTCCAAACTAAATCCCGTTGCACCTTCTGGTACTTTAGTAACGCTATAAGTAACCGTTGTACCTGTAGCAGGGACTTCTTCATCGCCTTGAACACGCACTTTTAACGATGAAGCAACTTTAGCGTTCGGTAAACCAACTTGGTTATTCCCCGAAAAAATAAATAAAACAGTTGGTGTTACTGGTTCTACTTCTTCAAACTGGTTGGAACCGCTTGGCTGGTATTTATATTTGAATGAAAATTCAGAGCCAAAATTTTCTGGCACACTGGTAATTTCCATGGCAGCGTAATAACCTTCTCTGGTGTAAACGCCCCATACTTGGCCAACAGCAATTGGTTGCCCAGTCCCAGCCCAAGTTACACTTACCCAAGGTGATTCATCCGTCCAACTTGGAACACTAACAACTTGATCGAGGCTTGAAACGTTTAACTGAATAATTCTTTTTCCCTCAATTTGTGGTGCACCTTCGCTTCCAAAATTTACACCTTCATTCGAAGTTCCTCTAAAATCCGCTTCATAAGAGCCAGTGTCTGCTTCATTCGAAGCCATTCCTTTTGAAAAATCGAAGTATTGCCAATTTCCTTCTACTTTCTCTATCGTTGCATTTCCAGTTACAATATCACCAATTGCGACTGCTGTTGCCATAGCCGGACCAGTCTTGAATTCGCTTTCGTTTCCAAACTGATCTTTACTTGCCACCCAATAGAAATAGGTTTCGCCCGCAGTCACTGCATCATCTTGATAATTGGTTGTTGCTATTGCTGCCACTAGCGAAGCATTTGCAGGATTATCATCATTATGAGCTCTATAAACAGCGTACATGTCGGCACTTACGGCCTCATCCCACTCAAGATTTATTCCACCACCTACTTCGGCAACTAAGTTTAATGGAGCCTTTACCAACTCGCCGATAACAGTGAATACCACTGAGTCAACCGCTGGATACTCTGCGAGATACGCTTTGATTTTATATTCGCCAACTTTATCGCCAACGGAGTAGCTCATTTTAGCTCGATTGTTAAAAATACCCGCTTTATTTATGGTTATTCCATCTGGCGTAAAAAACTTCCCAGAAACTGCTCCTTCAGGAATTGATAATTCTTCGAAAGTAACTGTTAGACCGTTCATCGGCTCACCTACATCATCAATTAAGGTGAGTTCAAAATTTGTTGCTACAGTATCGCCCAAATAAGCCGCTTGGCTCTGCCCACCCGTAATTACCAACGTTGTTGGTTGCGGACCTGTTTGCTCTTCCTCTGCATACACAATAAAGTTTACAAATTTGGTAGTATCGGAAGTTATCATCGCTTTGATATGATACTCTCCTTGAGTGTCACCAGTGGTAGCAACAGCTTGAGCCAATCCTGCAGAATTTGTCGGTGCTGAACTTGTTACCGAGCCAGATGTTCCGATGCCTTTAGGCTCTTGAATAATCCTAAACTTAACCTCTTCATTTTCTATCAAATTAGCATTGTCATCTGTTACCAAAACTACTAGTGGACTGCTAACAACTGTGTTTACCGATGTCGTCTGGTGATTTCCATTTTCAATAGCGATAGATAATACTGGTTCAGGGTCAGGTTCGGTAGCATTAAAAGTTCTACTTCCGTTTGGCTGGTATTTAAAATCATAGGTAAACGAATTACCAAAAGTACCTTCTGGCAAGCTCGTAATCTCCATTGCCGCATACTTTCCATCTCGGGTATAAACACCCCAAAGCTGTCCTACTGAAATGGGCGCACCTAGAGTTCCGTCAGAGAAATCGTATGAAACAGTTACCCAAGGGGATGCATCAACTCTTTCTGGAACTGATGCCAATGTATCTAAATCTCCTTCACCCAAAAGGATAAATCGTCGCCCAGTAGAAGTAAGCGAAGTACTGCCTTCATTCCCGAAATTAACCCCTTCATTATTTACAAAAACAAAATCGGGTTGGTAATCTCCAGCATCATTATTATCTCCTGTTTCTTGTCTAGAAAAATCAAATCCTGTGCCACTTGTACTAGTTGCAGTACCAGAAAGCTGTTCTTCTTCATTTTCATCTGAAGTTAAAGTTACAGTCACAACATCAGAAAAAACTGGCGATGGCAAATCCATTGCTGAAATTCGCAAATAGTACATTCCTGCTTCAAGTGGAGCAGTGTTAAAAGTATAGGTTCCTAAACCACTTAATTTGACCGCTAGAGGATTCCACGTTGATTGATCAATGCTGAATTCTAGCGTTAATTGTTCATTTACTAAGTTCGTTACTTCCCAGTTTATAGTGACATCATTCCCAATAGCTTCACTACTTCCTGTCTCTGGCGATATAACTGCGATACTTGCAGCTTCATTTCGCTCTGTTACAGTTACTGGAATCTCTACAAGCTCTCCATTTGTAGTGGTATGTGTAATCTTACCTTGATGCGTCCTCCCATTATTAGCAGAAACAATGGCTCTTACCGTTACCATTTTATTTGTCGCATCTGTCTGAAGAATTGTTTGATCTTCTGAAAACACCGTTCCATTTAGGGAGAGATCAAATCTTGGATTTACCCCTTCTAATGCAACTGAGGACAACTGAATATCTCCCTCTAGATTTACACCTGTTACGTTGTAAGTATCTGTTGCTGAGGTTTTTGAGTTCGCAATTACATCTGTGAATGTAAACCCTGCTTCAACTTCTACGCCGCTAATCTGAATTTCCGGACTTGTTGGCTCAATGATATGTGCATTGGGGAATGTGGTCCCGCCCTCGCTCATATATTTATACTTAAACACAAAACTTCCACCGAAGTTACCATCTGGTAAATCAGTAATTTCCATTACAGCATACAAACCCTCGCTTGTGTAAACTACCCAAAGTTGACCTACTGAAATTGGAGCGCCTTGAGTTCCGTTTGTAAAATCCCAACTGGTGTCTACCCAAGGCGCTTCATCCGCCCAAGCAGGTACTGATGCAACTGAATCGATATACCCATCTCCTAGCAGTCTAAGATGTCTGCCTGGAATTAGGCTATTAAACTCTTTCCCAAAATTAACGCCCTCGTTGCTACTTCCTACAAAATCTGGAGTATAGGTTGCTGTATCGGCAATGGTAAAGGCTTTACCACTCGTAAAATCATAAAACTGCCAGCTTCCCTCCACCATTTTCACGGTATCTATTCCCGTAACTTCTTGTGCGAAAATGGTTTTTGGCCCCCAAATTAATGCCATTAAAACAGCAAAAAACCACCCATATTTGAATATAATCCTTTTCATATCACTCCTTTTTAATAATATAAACTCAGCATTTACTGAGCTTACATAAGAAAGAGCGATGAAGGGAGTTTCACCATACCCGAATCAGGGTATAATTAGATGAGCTAATTATTTAGGTTCTAAATACTGCACACTGAAATATGATTTCTCATCAGTCCAAACCTTCTTGACTTCAAACCAACTCGAGACCATTTCAGCAAAACCTGACAACGTATATTTGTGGGAATTTTCGGTATGAATGGATTCGCCTTTTGTAAACGTGATTTCATTCCCGCCTACTAAAACTTGGTGTGTTTCTTTCACAAAAAGGTGCATTTCTATGCGGCCTTCTTCTTCATTCCAAATAGATTTGTGGTCGAATAAATCAGGGTTGAACTCCGTCCCTAACTTGCGATTCAAATGCACCAAAATATTTTTATTGAAAGAAGCTGTAACTCCTTTGCTATCATTGTATGCCGCTTCAAGTACGGAAACATCTTTTTTGAGATCTGCCCCTATTAAAAGAGCGCCATCTTCTCCAACCATTTTCGAAATTACTTCTAGAAACTGCTCTATTTTCTTTCTTCTGAAGTTGCCGATGGTGGAACCTGGAAAGAATACTACTTTTCTCGCTTTCGGATTTGTAATAGGCAATTTGAACTCTTTGGTATAATCAGCCTGAAGAGGGACAATTTTGATGTTCGGAAAATCTTCCTGCAGCTGTTCCGCCACTTTGAACAAATAATCCCCTGAAATATCCATCGGGATGTAACAACAAATATTGGGCATATTCTGGAGCAATATTTTAGTTTTGTCGCTACTGCCACTCCCTGGCTCAATAAGTTCAACCTCTTCACCTAAAAACGTAGCCATTTCATGAACGTAGGTTTTCAAAATATGGCGCTCGGTACGAGTTGGGTAATATTCCTCTAGCTCGGTGATTTGATCGAAAATTTCCGACCCTTTTTCGTCGTAAAAATATTTACTTGGCAATGATTTCTGGGGAGAAGTTAGCCCTGCCAATACTTCTTCCATCATGCTCATTTTCTGCACCCCAATTTCTATATCAGTCATATATATTTATTTAGCCAGTCTGATTCCACTGAACTGCCAACGTGCATCTGCATGGAAAAAGTTCCGATAAGTTTTACGGATGTGAGATTTTGAAGTAGCGCAAGATCCGCCTCTAAGCACGTACTGATTTGCCATAAATTTACCATTATATTCGCCAAGTGCCCCAGGCAAAGGTGCATAACCGGGATAAGCGTTATAGCTACTTTGAGTCCATTCCCAAGCATCACCATACATTTGGCGTAAGCCATTTTCCGAAGGATTGGAAAGCGGAACTGGATGAATTACATCTTCATCTACAAAATTCCCTTCAACTGGTAAATCACCACAAGCATGTTCCCACTCTTGTTCGGTTGGCAATCGTAAGCCTTTCCATTTTGCAAAAGCATCTGCTTCGTAATAGCTAATATGAGTAACTGGTTCAAATTCGGCAATTTCACGCGCTCCTGAAAGTGTAAACTGAGCCCACTCGCCATTTCTCTTAAACCAATATAATGGAGCTTCCCACCCCTCGCTATTCACTTTATTCCAGCCTTCCTGTAACCAGAACTCCGAGCGGGTATAACCACCATCGTTAATGAATTCTAAATACTCTTTGTTGGTAATTAACCTGTTGGCTAAGGCAAAGTCTTGAACTAGTGTTCGGTGGCGAGGATGTTCATTATCATAAGTAAATTCGTTGCCTTCATTCCCAATTTCTACTACCGCTTCATTGAAGTTCGTCCACGTTAGCTCGCCTGGGTCGGTTGCTTCAGGAATTATTGAAGCTCTGTACACTGGCAATAAAGGATTTTGAGCAAGTAAATATTTCAAATCTGTGAGAATCAATTCTTGATGTTGTTGCTCATGATTCATCCCAATTTCTAGTACTTGGCTAGCTTCTTCCCAAGCTTCATCAGAAACGGAGTTTATAAACAATTCAACCTGCTCATCTACATAAGCGCGATATTCAAACACTTCTTTTACAGTGGGACGAGAGAGCATTCCTCTACTCGCTCTAGCAAATGGAACGCCTGTTTGTATATAATATGAGTTGAATAAATAGGCATACTGAGGATGCAAACTTTTGAAGCCTTCTTGGTATTTACCCAGAACAAATGTCTCAAAAAACCAACTTGTATGGGCAAGATGCCATTTAGTTGGGCTCGTATTTTCCATTGCTTGAATTACAAAATCTTCTGTTTCAAGCGGAGCAACAATATGATGAGTAAAACTTCTAATCGCCTTAAACTGCTTTAGAATATGCGACCTAGAAAATCGCTCTTTATTTTTATTCCTCGATAATTCTGGTGCTGAAATAGATGTACTCATTTTATGCTCTCTTAAATGGTAACTGTAAATTTTAAGTGATAAATAAACGCGTTAAACCGTCTACTATCTATCTCTATAAAAATAGATTTTCTTTGTACTAGAATCTCTACGACTTTTTATAGAAATATTATGGAGCTTACTAAATTGATATACAGCAGTACGCATAGAGTTGATATTCTTGTCGTTTGTGTATGCTACTTCAATAGCTTGCCCACCTGGTTTAAGCTTTTCTAGAGCTTCTAACAAAGGTTTAAACTTTGACGTTCTCTTTTTTGAAGATTTTATATTCGAGCGCTTTACAAATTTAATATCCATCTCAATAACCTTTTTAAATTCTGAGTGCTGGCCAATGTCTTTCACAACAAGCCATGCATTAAAAATAATTCTTGTACGCTAATATGCAAATATATTTACATTAGAGTATATATTCTAATGTAAATTATAAGTTATAATTTGGGGTAGGTGGGTAGATTACTATACGATGAGTGGCCTTTTCAAACATCCACAAACAAAAAAAGCCATCCGGGATGTAATGAGTATACCTTTTTGAAGAACTTTCGGTATTTTCTTGTTTCATTAAATCCTCATCAACTTATTGATAATAGTTTTTATTTAATTTACACTTAGGATTAATTATAGTTTAATTCAAAACTCCATAAAATTTCTATATCTATGGAAAACGTAATATTATCACAGATTCCAATTGGTGAAGCACTTTTAAAACAAGATGATAGTATACTAAAAATTGTATTAGAAAGAATTGATTTAGATACTGTAAACACTATTTGCTATGCCCCACATACTGAAAGATTAGTATTACATGCCCGTATAACTATATCAACAGGGAGTACATATATTAAATACTTAGACTCCACCTTCTGGATTATTAAATTAAATGGCGAGATAATAGAAAACCCTACTGTTAAAACGTTTGAAAAGTTAAGTGCAAATGTTACAGCACAAGAAGATTTGTATCTAGTAGAACTGTCAGGAGTTTGAAATATTTAATATATGAGTAAACTAGATAGAGACACTGTTATAAATGCCTTAGTTCAGACTATTCCGTACGTAGGCTCTCCAATTGCTACACTTTATTTTGGACATAAAGATGTAAGAAGATTTGAAAGGCTTGAAACATTCTATTCTGAAATTGGATTAGAGATTGAAAGTTTTAAAGAAAAACTTGCTAGTATTGATAATTTTGATGCAGCAGAATTTAGAGCAATTCTTGAAGAAATGAATACCCAAATTGAGTCTGAACAAGCATTATCAAAGAGGGAACTTTATAAGACCTATTTCAAAAGCACTTTAGTTTCACCAGTTAAAGACAATTTTGATAGAAGAAAACTTTATTTAGATATATTAAAGACTCTAACTCCTCTTATGATTAAAATTTTCAATTTACTGGTCAAACATAAAAAGCCTATAAAAACTAGTCATGTTGTATTAAGTGGGATAGAGCCAGCATTGGTATTTGGTTCCATAAAACAATTAGTAATTCACGGGCTGTTTAATAGTCAATTAGATTCTATATCTTTTGGATCGAATGGCGGTCAGATGGATGAAATTATTAGTGTTAGCGAATTCGGAATGCAATTTCATGAGTTTTGTATTCATGGCATTCATCATTGATTAAGGTAGAAGAGTTACCACCACAAACAAAAAAAGCCATCCGGAATGGACAGCTTTTTGTAATGTGGGCGATGAGGGACTCGAACCCCCGACCCCCTCGGTGTAAACGAGGTGCTCTAAACCAACTGAGCTAATCGCCCCTAGAAGGGCGACAAATATAGTAACATTTCAAATTGGGACAAAGAAAAATTTCATAAATTTGTTGTTTTATTAGTTAACACTGTTAACTTAAGGCATTAATTAATTCAATTATTTTATGGATACTATTAAAAATTCTAGCTTTACACCTGTTCTTGTTGACGGATGCCGAATTCCTTTTTTAAAATCGGGAACCGACTATAATGATTTAATGGCTTACGACCTTGGCAGAATGGCTATCCAAGGTTTGCTAGCTAGAAATAATGTAGACCCAAAAACGATTGATCGAGTTATAATGGGTTCTGTAATTCAGGAAGTTCGCACTAGTAACGTTGCTCGCGAAAGTGCTTTAGGCGCTGGCATCCCAAATACAGTTCCTGCTTTTACCGTTGCAATGGCGTGCATATCCTCTAACCAAGCAATTACTTCTGGGATGGATTTAATCCAATCGGGCCAAGCCAAAATTATTGTTGCCGGTGGAACCGAAACGATGTCGGATATCCCCGTGCGTTTCAAAAAGAAATTTCGCCAAAATATCCTTGCCGCTAGAAAGTACAAATCACCTTTAGAATTTGTGAAATTCTTTAAAGGGCTCGGAATCAAAGATTTTTTACCCGAACTCCCAGCTATCGCAGAATTTTCAACGGGAGAGACGATGGGAAAAAGCGCCGACCGAATGGCTGCTCGCTTTGGCATTTCACGTAACGACCAAGATAAATTTGCAATGCGTTCTCATCATTTAGCCGCTAAAGCAACCGCCGAAGGTTTGTTAGATGAAGAACTCATTCCCGCTAAAATCCCACCAAAATTCTCGGTTGTTGAACACGACAACGGTTTCCGAGCAGATACTTCGATGGAGCGACTTGCTAAACTTCGTCCTGCTTTCATTAAACCTCATGGAACCATAACTGCGGGCAACGCTTCCTTCCTAACCGATGGTGCTTCTGCATCACTCATCATGGAAGAACAAACGGCACTTGCCCTCGGGTTAACACCAAAAGCCTATCTCCGAGCTTATAATTACGTTTCTCGAGATCCGGGCGAAGAATTATTATTGGGTCCAGCTTATGCCACGCCTAATGTACTAGATACGATGAATCTTTCTTTGGAAGATATCGACGTATTTGAACTTCACGAAGCTTTTGCTGGGCAAGTTCTAGCCGTTCTTGCCGCACTCGATTCTGATGATTTCGCAAAAAACTCTTTGGGTAAAGATTCAAAAATTGGAGCCATCCCGATGGATAAACTCAACACTCTTGGTGGCTCACTTTCAATCGGTCACCCTTTTGGTGCAACGGGCGTTCGCTTGGTAACTACAGCCGCAAATCGCCT